>ERZ835762.11-NODE-11-length-274165-cov-6.472679_pt1 | contig 274165 bp, 243 predicted proteins | sample MGYA00519687_ERZ835762 | MGnify/ENA primary metagenome ERZ835762 (study PRJEB31850, sample SAMEA3708783) | human gut metagenome | biome: human gut; feature: human-associated habitat; material: faeces | place: China | collected 2014 ... | reverse complement strand
ACAACCTTGCCAAGGTTGGGGTCGCGGGTTCGAGCCCCGTTGTCCGCTCCATTGCATTAAGAAAGCCGGTCGCAAGATCGGCTTTTTTCTTATCTCTGCAGGCTCTCCCCTATAGACGCAATAATAAGACGTTGGGCAAACACGCGCCCCTCGCGCCCGCAGCTCCGCGTATACACGATCTCGTGACAGCTGCCAATCGGCAACCGCACCCGCAGGTATTAAGCTGCGGCAGCACCAATCAGCTTGACAAGCCTCACGCAGGTACCGGGAACGTCGCGACGCCTAGACACGTCTACGCTATCGACTAGCATGCGCATGAGCTTGATACCGCGTCCACGCTCCTCGCTGGCCTCAATTTCTTGATCAGCGGACAACTCGAAGCCGGCACCGCCGTCGCGCACCTCAATCACAACTCGATCGGGATAAGCCTGCACCGTCATGGAACACCCCACGCCGCCGGCATGGTCAAAAGCGTTGGAAAGCGCCTCGCCGGCAGCCAGCGCCGTGTCAAAGCGAGCGTCCGCTGTCATGGGCAAGGTGGCTAGCAGCTCTGATACACGATGGCGATACGCGCCCAGGCACTCGATTCCCCCGGTGACGGATATCGTCTTGTTCCATTTGGGCAGCACCCCCGCAGAAAGAACGGGCAATGCCGTCTTTTGCGCGGGGCGAACATGCAGCACATCGATCAGCCGGGCGATTTGGATAAAGCGAATCACATTAGGCGACGCGTTGACCAACGATAACAGGCCCTCTCCGCGCGCCAGCCGGCGCGCGCATGCAAGCAAGAACGCCAACCCGGTCGAGTCGATAAAGGCAACGTTTTGACAATTGATGATGATGCGCCGCATGCCCATGTCGATAAGACCATCGACCTGCTCGCGCAGCAGGGGGACCGACGCGATATCGATATCGCGCACGGGAACCAGTACCGCTATGTCATTCCACTCATTCATGCTGGTATGGTTCCCGCTTTAATCGCGTCTTAATCATTACTTAAGAAAGCTCTCGCTCGTCCCCGGCCCAACGCCGCGACACCCGTGTACGGCAAAGCTCCCCTACAGCGCGTCCGAACGGCCCGTGTCGAAGCGCAGAGCCACCATGGCGATGTCATCGTCCAAAACTGATCCCGTAAACTCGTCCAAAGACAAAAGAACGTTGTCGCACAAGCCCTCGATACCCTGCAGGCTCTGGGTTAGCAACAGGTCGCGAAGGCGCTGCTCGCCAAAGAAATCACCTTGGGCGTTTCTAGCCTCAATGGCGCCATCCGTGTACATAAACATGATGTCGCCCTTCTCAAACGTGAACGACCCGGTCTCATACACCATGTTCTCAAACGCGCCCACCACACCGGACTGAACGCTCAGCATCTCAACCTCGGCCGCGATATTGCGCCCCTCATGGGGCACGCGCGCGATCATTGTTGGCGGGTGCCCCGCAGAGCAGTACACCGCCGTGCCCGCACGCAGGTCGATCTTGGCGATGAACATGGTCGCGAAGGTCTCCACTCGTGAGAAGCCCATGAGCATGCTGTTGAGCGAGCGCGCCAGGCCAACGGGGCTGCGGCCCTCCCATGCGTAGGCGGTGAGCGCCGTCTTGACCAATGCGGACATAGATGCGGCCTCCACGCCCTTGCCGGACACATCGCCCAAGATCATGACCGCGCGATCGTCCGGAAGGCGGATCAAGGTGTAGAAGTCGCCGCCCACCAGCGCCTGCTTGGTTGCGGACGAGTACAGCGAGTCTGACGTTATGCCCGGTACGCGGCCGAGTTGGCTGCGCATGCCGCCCTGCAGCGTCTGCGCGATGCGCTGCTCTTCCTTTTTGTTGCGCACGCCGGCCTCAATCAACTCAAGGTCGTGGACCAAACGCAGCAGGTAGTCGTATTCCATGTCATCGATGGGCTCCTGTGTGCCGTCGCGAAGCAGCAAGAACATGCGGACGGAAGCATCTGGCTGCTCGACAGATGCCAACGAGGTGGACGAGGATGCGGCGGACGAGGGGTCGCCGGTAGTTGCGCCACCGGTCTGCGCCGAGTCCTCGCCATCTGCGATGTCATGCTCGGGGCTCATCGCGTCCAGCACGACTCCGCGCCCCATATCGATGAACACGCCCTGACTGGGCAAGCCGTGCGCATAAAGCCAGTCGCCCATCTTAGTGGTCCTGTCAACACGCACAAGGCGCGCATTCTTAAGATCCGGCTGCGTTGCGCCGGCGCCGGGCGAAAGCGCATCCGCCGGCGCGCTAAGGCGCGAGGCGGGCACTTTGGACGAGAAGAAGGCATCGTCCACAGAACAGGGCAGCGCCACGCGGCTGCCGCCCTCGAAATCGATAACGTAGCTCTTCAGCGTCGCGTCGAACACCACGGGGCATATGCGGCATGAAAGCATGCGCTTGAGTTCGGATACGATCTGCCCGCGGCTTTCGCGAGGCTGGTCCTCGAGCGAGAACATGGCGTCGCGCATCTGGTTAAGCGATCGGGTGAGCTCGGCTGCGCGCTGAGAACGCATGGATCCAACCAGACCAACCAGCTCTATGGACAGATAGTCGCAAATGACCTCCAGCACGCGCACCTCGCTCACACGTGGCGTTGTGTGGCGCTTCCAGCCAAGCTCAATGATGCCCAGCACCTGCGTGCCATAAAACACGGGAGCGGCGATAACGGTCTTAAACGGAGGGGTGTCCTGCACTCGGATAGGCGTGCTCACGCGCGCATCGATATCGTAGAACACGGCGCTAAAGGGTCCGCGGGGCTCCGTGGCGGGGGCGATAGAGAACCTGCAAGCATGCGCCTCGCGCGTCACATAGGTGCCGATGCCCGCCCCATAGGGAATAAAATCCGGAAGATACTCACCCGCAAGGCTTTTTGAGGCGCCGCGGAGCTTAAAACCGCCGCTCTCTGAGAAGTAGATAGTGGTGCCGTCGGCGTTCAAGGTGTCCGCCAGCTTGTTCAGGACGGTGTCGAGCAGCGCTGAGAGGTCTTCTGATCCCACGGTGGACATGATGACCGACAAGGTACCAGAAAGGCGCTTATTTGCCGCCTGAAGCTCCGAGAGCAGGCGCTTGGCGCGGCGGTCCTTGGCGTATTGCTCCTCCAAGTTACGCAGTACGACCAACACGCGAGGAGGACGATGGCTAAGGCCGGTGAACTTGGGCGGAGTCATCATCAGCGAGCGAACGCTCACCGGAATGAACGAACCATCAGACAGCTTGAGCATCAAGGTGTTCTCAGACCCGTCGACGCCAAACGGCAGGCGATGGTCCTCCGAGCGCTCAAAGGTGTCGCTAAACAGCATGTCCTTGATGTCGATGCCTATAACGTTTTCGCGCATGCCCGACACAAGCGATAAGAACTGCTTGTTAACGTGCAGAACGCATCCATCAGGTTGGCAAACAACAACGGCGTCGCTGGTGATCTCCACCAAGCGGGCGAGATTGGGGAACTCCTCGTGAGCGATGGCCTCCACGTGAACCACGTCCCTCTTGACAAGAGTCGGTAGATAACAAAAAAGGCCTCCGAAGAGACCTCTTAAGATTTGATGGTGTCGGAGGCGGGACTTGAACCCGCATGACCGAGAAATGGTCACTAGCACCTCAAGCTAGCGCGTCTGCCAATTCCGCCACTCCGACTTCCTTGTGTTGCTCCTCGCAACGAAGAGTATATTAACCCGAACCCCGCATTGAGTGCAAGCACTTTTTTCAAAAAAGTTTGGACGAAGTTTGCCTAATCTTTTGCAGCAACGTTTGTGCAGGTAGGAAGCAATCTGTATCGACAGAAAAGAAGAAAATAGCGCGCTCCCCCACCTGATCCGGATCATCGTCCTAAGAAAAAAGGGACACCGGTTATAAACCGGCATCCCTTAGATGTGCATAATCCCTTGAGCGGACCGCATATCTTAGATGTTGATGTGCGACTCCTTGATGGGGAACGGCTTGGCAAAGTGGCAGGAGCAGAAGTGGCCGTTAGCGACCTGCTTGAACTCCGGAGCCTCCTTGCTGCAGATCTCCTGAGCAATGGGGCAACGCGTGTGGAAACGGCAGCCCGAAGGAGGATCGATGGGCGACGGAGGATCGCCGGCAAGGATAATGCGCTTGCGAGTCTTCTGAATGTCCGGATCCGGCACGGGAACAGCGGACAGCAGAGACTGCGTATACGGATGATGGGGCTCGGTGTAGAGCGTCTTCCAGTCAGAAAGCTCGACCATCTTACCCAGGTACATAACTGCAACGCGATCGGAGATGTGCTGCACAACGGACAGGTCGTGAGCGATGAACAGATACGCGGTGCCAAATTTGTCCTGGAGCTCTTTCAGCAGGTTCAAAACCTGAGCCTGAATGGAGACGTCCAGAGCGGAAACGGGCTCATCGCAGATGATCAGCTTGGGACGAAGAATGAACGCGCGGGCGATACCGACGCGCTGACGCTGGCCGCCGGAGAACTCGTGCGGATAGCGGTTGATGTGCTCCGGGTTGAGGCCTACGACGTCGAGCAGCTCGCGAACGCGCTCGATGCGCTCTTCCTTGGTGCCCACGCCGTGGATGGTCATGGGCTCGGAGACGATTTCGCCGATAGTCATACGCGGGTTGAGCGACGCGTAAGGGTCCTGGAAGATGAACTGCATCTCGCGGCGCATGTCCTTGAGTTCATGCTTGTTCATCGCGGAGACGTCGCGGCCCTCGAAGAAGACCTTGCCCGCGGTGGGGGCGCTCAGGCGCATGATGGTTCGACCGGTGGTGGACTTGCCGCAGCCGGACTCGCCTACCAAACCAAAAGTTTCGCCGGGATAGATCTCAAACGAAACATCGTTAACGGCGGAAACAACGCGCTTGGAGAAACGGCCGCCGAAGGCGCCGGAGCCAGCGGGGAATTCCTTGCTTAGATGCTCGACTTTGAGCAGGGGTTGCCTCTCGGTCATTTATGCCCTACCTCCAATCACGGAAGGGTCGAGAACGTCGGGGGTGCCGGTTGCGATCTTGCCGCGGGAACGCGACGTGTCCGGAGCGTTCTTCTTAACGAACTCGTCATCGCCGGCGAAGTGGCAAGCGGAGTAGTGTCCGGTAGAAGTGGTGTAATGCTCGGGCAGCTTCTCGTGGCAGATCTCCTTGGCATAGGGGCAGCGCGGTGCGAACGGGCATCCCTTAGGAAGGTTCATAAGCGAGGGAGGATTACCGTCGATGGGAGTCAGCGGCTTCTTCTCGTCCACGGCCTGCTCCGGAATCGAGCGGATGAGGCCCCAAGTGTAAGGGTGACGACTATCGTAGAAGATCTCGTCGGCGGAACCGAACTCGACGGGGCGGCCGGCATACATGACCATGATCTTGTCGGCGATATCCGCAACAACGCCCAGGTCATGGGTAATCATGACGATAGCGTTGCCGTTCTTCTCCTGCATCTCCTGCATGAGCTCGATGATCTGCGCCTGGATGGTAACGTCCAGGGCGGTGGTGGGCTCGTCGGCGATGAGGATGTCCGGATCGCATGCAAGGGCCATGGCGATCATGACGCGCTGGCGCATGCCGCCGGAGAACTGGTGCGGATACTCGTTGACGCGCTTCTCCGGCTCGGGAATACCGACCAGGTCAAGAAGCTCGGTAGCGCGCTTGAGAGCCTGCTCCTTGGTGTAGCCGCGATGCAGACGAAGGCCCTCGCCCACCTGCTTGCCGATCTTGTAAACCGGGTTCAGGGAGGTCATGGGGTCCTGGAAAATCATTGCGATGTCGTTACCGCGAATGTGCTGCATCTCTTCCTCGGACATATCGAGCAGCGAGCGACCGCGATACATGACGCGACCGCCCTCGATATGGCCGGGAGGCATGGAGATAAGACCCATGATGGTCATGGCGGTCACGGACTTGCCGGAACCGGACTCGCCGACGACGCCGAGGGTCTCGCCGCGATCGAGCGTGTAGGAAACGCCATCGACCGCGTGGACGATGCCGTCCTCGGTATGGAAATACATCTTGAGGTTATCGACCTCGAGCAGGTGCTGACCCTCGGGGATGGGCTGCGTCTTAAGGTCGACGTAGTTCTTATTGGACTTCTTCTTCATGAACTTACGCATCCTTCATCTTGACGTCGAGAGCATCGCGCAGGCCGTCACCAAGCAGGGTGAAGGCGAGAACGGTGGAAAGAATCGCCAGACCCGGCATGATCATCATCCACGGAGCGGTCTCAAGGTACGCCTGGCCGGCCTGAATCATGGAGCCCCAAGACGGGGTGGGCGGAACAACGCCCATGCCCAGGAAGGACAGGGAGGACTCGGTAAGGATGGCGCCGCCGATGTTCATGGTCGCGTAGACGACGATGGAAGCCACGGAGTTGGGGAAGATATGACGCGCGATGATACGAGCGTCAGATGCGCCCATAGCGCGAGCGGCGTCGACGTAGTCGTTCTCCTTGACGGTAAGGATCGCGGAGCGGAACACACGGGCGATCGACGGCCAGCCAAGGATACCGATAGCGATAAAGACGTTGGTAAGGCTCTGCCCGATAACCGCGATCATGGCAACGACGAACAGGATATAGGGGAACGCCAGGAACACGTCGGCGAGACGCATGATGATGGTGTCCCAGATACCGCCGTAGAACGCTGCGATCGCACCAAGAATCAGACCGATTGCCGTAGAGATGGCGGTGGCCATGATACCGACCGACAGCGAGACGCGCGCGCCGTAGATAACGCGGACAAGGATGTCGCGGCCCAGCGGATCGGTGCCGAACGGGTGCTCAGCCGAAGGAGGCAGCAGCGAGGTCGTCGCCATGAGCGTAGAGTCGGACGCGGTGGGCGAACCCAACCAATCCTGCGCCCATAGGTCCGCGGTGAGAGCGACCAGGGCGACGAAAATGATCCAGATCACCGCGAGGACGGCGAGCTTGTTTTTACGAAGACGCTTGAAGGCATCGCCCCAAAGCGTGCGGGACTTGGCGGCGGGCTTAACCTGACCCTTGGTTTCCGCCTTTGCGGCCATGCCGGCGCGCTGAGTAGGACTCGGTTCTTGCATGCTAACCCTCCCCTACGCCTTGTCCTTGGGCGCACCGTAACGAATGCGAGGATCAAGGAATGCGTAGCTGATATCGACCAGAAGATTGATAACCATGACCACGACGACAACCACGGTCACGCCACCCATAACAATGGGCCAGTCACGCTGCGTAATAGCGCGATAGATCTCATAGCCAACACCGGGCCAGTTGAAGACCGTCTCCGTGAGGATTGCGCCGGCGAGCATAGCGCCAAAGTCGACGCCAATATAGGTGACAACCGGGATAAGGGCGTTCTTAAGAGCGTGCTTCCAGATGATGGCGCGATTTGAAAGGCCCTTGGCCTTAGCGGTGCGGATGTAGTCCTGGTTCATAACATCCAACAGCTGCGAGCGCATGATGCGCGCGGCATAGGCGGTGGATACGGAAGCCAGGGTGATGGAAGGCAGGATATAGTGGACCCAATCCTGGTACTGGGATGCGGCACCGCCGGCACCGGAGATAGGCAGCGAGAACGCGCCGCCGGTCAAGTCCTTGATCCAGACGCCGAAAATCAGCTGGAGCAGCATGCCCAACCAGAATGCCGGCACTGCGACCAAAACCGACGTAGAGAGGGTTACGAGGATATCCCAGAACGAGTATCGCTTCACTGCCGAGATGATTCCTGCGCCGACGCCCATGATGGCTTCCAAAACGATGGCGCAGATAGCAAGCTTGATGGTATACGGATACTTGGAACTTAAGATATCCGTGACCTCCATCTTGCGCTGGTAGGACTCACCCAGATCACCATGGAACAGGTCGGTGATGTAGGTGACGTAGCGGTCCAGCATGGGGACCGGAACGGGATCGCCGTTCTCGTCGAGAATAGCGTGGCCATTCTCATCGACCTGAACAAGATTATAGCGAATGCGCAGGTTAAGCTCCGCTTCCGGAGTCATGGCCTTACCGCCGCCGCCTATAAGCTTGATCGGATCGCCCGGGACAATGTTCTGCAGCGCAAACAGAATAAGCGTTACGCCAAAGAACACCGGGATGAATTGCAGCACTCGCTTGAGGATGTACTTTCCCATAGATACGATCTCTCCCCTGTCGTCGGGACTAAATGTGAAGATGGAGACGGTCGGGGTTCCTCTCCATCAGGAAACGGGATGCCGACGCGAGCATCGGCACCCCGTTTTCGCGAACAGTTAGTATAACCTAAAAGGCAATTACTGTACGTTAATTGACATTATCTACGCGGACAGCTCAGCGCGGCCAAGGTAGGCCTTCTTCTGAGGATCGATGTAGAGGTTCTTGATGCGGCTGGAGCCGACAAGAGTGTGGGTGTAGAACATCAGCGGGATGACGGGCAGGTCGGCGCCGATGAGAGCGTCGGCCTCCTGCATCTTGGCGATACGAGTAGCGTCGTCGGTGATGCCACGGGCGTCCATGATCATCTTGTCAACCTCGGCGTTGCTGTAACCGGACTTGTTGTCGCCACCCAGGGAATCAGAGTGGAACAGCGGGTACAGGAAGTTGTCCATGATCGGGTAGTCGGCAACCCAGCCCAGACGACCGATCTGGAAGTCCATGTTGTCATACTTGGACAGAAGAGCAGACCACTCGGGGGTATCAGAGGTGACCTCGATGCCAACCTTGGCGAGGTCGCCGATGACGGACTCCATGATCTCCTTGTGGCCGCCATCCTGGTTGTAGGACAGAACCATGGAGATGCCGCGAGAATCACCGTTCATGGGAGCGACCTTGTCGAGGTACTCGTTGGCCTTGTCGACGTCATAGGCAGAGAACTCCCATGCGCCCTCCTTGTAACCGTCGATTCCCGGAGGAACGATGCCGTCGGCGGGGGTACGGGTGCCCTTGAAGATGGACTCGCAGATAGCCTCGCGGTTGATGGCCAGAGAAACGCCCTTACGGAAGTCGGCGTTGTTGAAGGGCTCGATGGTGGTGTTGCAGACCAGGTAATACGTGGAGGGCTCGGCACCAAGAAGCATACGACCCTTGTCGTTCATGGTGTAGCCGTCCTCAGACGTGCCGTACTCCTTCTTGGCGGCATCGATCTGAGCGGTGGGAACGTCGGCGACGTCGAAGTTGCCAGCCTGGAACTCCTTGTACGCGGTCTCGATGTCCTTCTGGACGCCGAAGTGGATGCCGTCGATCTTGGCCTTGTCGCCGTGATAATCATCAAAGCGGACGAGGTCGATGTACTGACCGTCCTCCCACTTGGTGTCCGGCTTCATCATGAAGGCGCCGTTGCCGATAGGAGCGAGGTAGAAGTTCTTGGCGTCGGACTCAGCGGCCTCGGGAACGGGAGCCAGAGCGGGGTGAGAGCAGACGTAGGGGAAGTCAGCGTAGGCGGCGGTGAGCTCGACAACCAGCGTGTTGTCGTCGGGGCAGGTAACGCCGGCGAAGTCGTCGGCGTCGCCAGCGGCGAGCTCGGAGTAGCCCTTGACCATGGACAGGTGGTAAGCGATCTGGGAGGGACCGTACTCTACCTGAACCGCGCTCTTGGGGCTGACCAGACGGGTCCAACCGCGCTTGAAGTCAGCAGCGGTAACGGGGTCGCCGTTGTGGAAGGTGGCGCCCTCGATCAGGTGGAAGGTAAAGGTCTTGGCGTCATCGGAAGCCTCATAGCTCTCGCAGGCGAGCGGCTTGAGCTCGTTGGCCTCGAAGTCGAACTTCATGAGGGAATCGAAGAGCTGGAACTCGACCTGGGTGCCCTGGTCCTCCTGGACGTTGTAGGGATCGATGCAGACCGGGTTGTTGATGTAGTAGTTCAGGGTGCCACCCTCAGCAGCAGCGGTGCCGTCTCCGCTACCAGCAGCGGGAGTCTGAGCCTCCTTCTTGCCGCATGCGGCGAGGAACGCCAGAGAGCTCGCAGCGAGGGTGCCGCCGACGAACGCGCGACGACCGACTACGGGCTGGTTCTTCATTTCAGTCATGCCATCCTCCTTTAAGATGAAACCTTCCGATGCACGGTGATTTCGAGCGCACTCGACCGCAGCAAAACCGCGCACCGTATCATCGTCCAACCCATTGCCCACACTTGGGTAACAGGCTGTGATGTTGTACTACCTTAGCGCATTTAATGCATAATTAACGTCTCTTTTTGTGTAACCGCAAGGATTTTCTTTATTTGGCAAAAGTGCGATTGTGCATATTGATACTTTTTAGCGAATCGCACTATTTCTACCTGCAAACTCATGACACCGCTCACCAAACTCAAATAAGTCAAGTTCAAGTTCGGCGAACGGTGTCATGCCCAGATGAATGAAACCATTTAGAAACAATATGCGTTTACAAGCGCTTTACCTACCGTTTGAACAAGCTTAAGAAGCCGCGCTTGACCACATCGAAGAAGCTCAGCGACCGCACCAGATGGTCCTCTGGAATATAAGCGCGCATAGCGCGCAGTGTCTTCTTGTTGTCCTTGGTAGAGAACGAGAAGTCTCCATCGTTCTTGGTCATGATCGCAAAGCGCGCGATCCACTTGCCACCAAACATGACGGAGCCCGCTACGTGGTCGATCTGCTCCCACGGTATCTGAATGAAATCCTCGGGGTTCTTCTCGTTATAGAACTCAAAGGCCTTGTTGCCGATCATGACGTTGCCGTAGGTGGCAAGACCATGGTAGGACGTTGCGGGAATCGTAAGGTCCACGACGCTGTTTTGCGACTGAGCCATCCCCACTCCCCTCATTAGAATATGCAGAAACCACTTTACCGTACCACATAGGTACCAGAGAATACAGCACGCCCCGTGCACGCGACGCAAAGTCGAATACACGGGGCGCGAATGCGAGAATCAGGCTGCTATCGGATTCATCGTCCAGAAAAGCCGTACATGCACGTCGAACAAGGACTTACATGATGCCGAGCAGGCGTCCGCCGATACCGACGGCGAACAGGCACAGGATGATGACGATGGGGGAAACCTTCTTCTTGAGAAGCTTGCAGCACAGAAGCGTCAGGCAGACAGCTGCGAGACCCGGAATAAGGGAGTCGAGGTTGGCCTGAAGCGTGGTGGTCTTGATGACATCAAGGCCGTTGGGGCCAAGGGCGGCATACTGGGTAAGAGCCTCACGGATGCCGTCGGTGCCAGAGGACAGGCTAGCCCAGTCGATATAGGCACCTTCGGACTGAGTCACCTGGGAGACGACCGGGGTGAAGGAAATGGAAACCCAGCGCTGGACCAGAGAGCCGATGATGAACATGCCGAGGATGGAAGCGCCCTCGGTGATCTTGCCCATCAGGCCGCCGGAGAGGTCCTTGGTGATGGAAGTACCGACCTTGTAGCCGAACTCCTGGGTGTACCAGAGGAACAGCATGCGGATGATGTTCCAGCCGAAGAAGAACAGCAGCGGACCCAGGATGGAGCCGCCGAGCGCCAGCGAAGCGCCCAGAGCACCGAGAATGGGGCGAAGGGTGAACCAGAAGACGGGATCGCCGACGCCGGCCAGCGGGCCCATCATACCGACCTTAACGCCCTGGATCGCTGCGTCCTCCACCTTGGCGCCGTTGGCGCGGTCCTCTTCGAGGGCCAGGGTAACGCCGATAACCGGAGCGGAGACGTACGGATGGGTGTTGTAGAACTCCATGTGGCGCTTAAGCGCGGCAACCTGGTCCTCCTTATTGGAGTACAGCTTCTTGATAGCCGGGACCATGGAATAGCACCAGCCGCCGTTCTGCATACGCTCGTAGTTCCAAGAGCCCTGCAGGAATTGGTGACGCCAGGCAACGGCCATACGGTCTTTCTTAGAGAGAGTAACCTTCTCTGCCATTATCGTTGTCCCCCTTTCCTACTCGTAATCGTTCAAGATGTCGCCGAGCGGGTCACCGGAGCCGCCGCCGTTACCGTTCTTGGCAAGGTCCTTGAGGCCAAGGTAGATAAGGGCGAGGGAGATACCGATGACGCCGAGGGCGATCAGCGTGAGCTGGCTGATGGCGGCGAGGCAGAAGCCCAGCGCGAAGAACGGCCAGACCTCCTTGGTCGCCATCATGTTGATGACCATGGCGTAACCAACGGCGGCGATCATGCCACCGCCGACGGCCATGCCGCCGGAGAGCCATGCGGGCATCATGTTCAGGGCGTCGGTAACGACCTGAGCGGGAACGAAGCACAGCGCGAGCGCTGGGATGGCGATGCGGACGCCCTGCAGGCAGATGGCTACGATCTGCAAGCCGTCGATAGCTGCGAAGTTACCCTTCTCTGCCGCCGCGTCCATAGCGTGAACTATAGGAATAGCGATGGTACGGCAGATCATGGTAAGGAACAGGCCGGCGACGGACAGCGGCACGGCCAGGGCGATCGAGGCGTTGATCGCGTCGGTCGAGTTCGCGCTACCGCCGTCCAGCGCGAGCACCATGATGATCGCGGAAGCGACGGAAGCCAGGGCGGCATCCGGCGCAACGGCGGCGCCGACGTTCGCCCAACCAAGGGCAATCATCTGCAGGGAGCCGCCGAGCATGATGCCCTCGGCCAAATGACCGCTCACCAGGCCGATGAGCGTGCACGCCACCAGGGGCTGATGGAACTGGAACTCGTCCAGAACGCCCTCCATGCCTGCAAGGAAGGCGACGAGGACGATGAGTAAAATCGTGATAATCGACATTTCTACCTCCTTTTAGGCAAGTTCGGCCTTAGCCTTCTTAAGCATGGCGTCGATAGACTCCGGCGAATCTGCCGGAACCTTGCGGACGTCGAACTCGACGCCCTTAGCGATAAGAGCCTCGATGGTCTCGACGTCTTCCTTGCCCATAGCGACGGCGTTGGAAACAACGACCTTGCCGACGGAGTGGGCCATGGAGCCCAGGTTGACCTTCTTGATGTCAACTCCGCCCTCGATGGCACGCAGAAGATCCTGCGGGTTCTCGAACAGAAGCATCGCCTTGGTAGCGCCAAAGCGCGGATCCTTTGAAACGGCGATCATCTTGTCGATGGGCACGACGTGAGCCTTGACTCCCGGAGGAGCAGCCTGCTCGATCATGGATTTGCGCAAATCATCATGCGCGACGGCATCGGAGACCACGATGATGCGGTCCGGACCGGTCATCTTGGTCCACGTGGTTGCAACCTGACCATGGAGCAAACGCGTGTCGATGCGGCAGAGCACGTACTTGATGTGACCATCACCAAGAACGGTGCCCTCGGGAATTGCACCCTGGGGGGCGACGGCGGCTGCAGCGGGCTTCTCCTCTGCGGGCTCGAGCTCCTCGGGTTTGATGCGAACGCCCTCTCGGGCAGTCTTGAGAACCGCGACGGCAACTTCATGCGCGGACTCACATGACATGCGGGATGCATATGCCTCGATCAACATAGGCAGATTGAGACCGGTTACAATAGCCCAAGAATCCTCATGGCCATCAAGCACGGCACTCGCCTGGTTGAACGGGGTACCACCCCAGAGATCGGCCAAAATCAAAACCTGATCCTGGTCGTCGAACGAAGAGATGCACTCTTCGATCTTGGCACGGATATCGTCGGGACCCATGCTTGGCATCAGCGACACGGCGCCGACGTTGGGCTGGTCACCGAACACCATGCTGCCCGCCTGCTTGATACCGGGTGCGAGCTCGCCATGGCTAGCGATAACAATTCCTACCAACTCTCCAACCTCCTTTTATCCGACTCTAATCCCTTCTTGCGGATATTGGAGCGTGCAGCGGCTGGTCATACCTTTGCGCACTCCACGGCACATTATTGTAGCCGTTTAGTGGACGAGTTTTGTAGAAAAGTTGATGAACAACCGTTAATCAACTGTATACATTGCATATACTTTTCTATATATTGAATATGTTGAAGCATATTCCCTTATTATTTTTAGAGCATATTGTATATATTGAATCAGATATTCATGCACAATTATCCGTTAACAGATTTGTACTTGACAGTATATCCCTGATTGTCAAGGCAGAATGCGCAAGCATTTTATAACAACAATTTGTCCTAGCGCGTAAGATGATCATCGCGAAAACCACGACATGCCGTACGACCACACATATAAGAAAACCCGCCTCGAAACTGAGACGGGTTTAGAAATAAATAAGAGGGCTCTCCCCTATTGTGGCAAGCGCCTTACAGGCCGACGATGCCCTGGGGGAAGAAAAACATGGCGAGAACAACGCAGACGGAGAATACAACGGCAACGATAACCGTAAGCTTATCGAGATTCTGCTCCATAACGCCGGTAGCAGCACTGGAGTTGTATAGGGAGCTGGCGATCATGTCGGAAACGCCGGTGCCCTTACCGGAATGCATCAAAACGAGAGCGATCAGCGCGATCGCGGAAAGCGCCCAAACGGCGAAGAGAAGAATCTGGAACGGACCCACGTTGACTCCTTTGAGTGGATTACTGACAGCCCATCATGGTATCACAGCATGCGACCATTCGGTGAAACCAAGGGAAATTGCACGTTTTCGGCAAAGGCAAAAGAGCTCGTCCTCCCCTATTTGCGTAGAGAGGAACGAGCTCTATATGATTCATGTCAAAGAATCCTCGTCCAAAAGCTTAATGAAGGCTGAGGGGCGCGTCTACTCCTCGACAGCCAGGACGCGACCGGTCATCTCGGCGCTGGGCTCAAGGCCGGCCATAGAGAGCATGGTCGGAGCGATATCGGACAGGCGACCATCTTCGATGCCGGTGAGCTTGGCGGAATCGCTTACGATGATGAAGGGGACGCGATTGGTGGTGTGCGCGGTAAACGGCTTCTTCTCGCCATCAACCTCGTCGAACATGTGGTCCGCGTTGCCGTGGTCGGCAGTGATGAGCGCGAAGCCTCCCTTGGCCTGGATGGCGGGGATGACCTGGGAAAGCGCGTTGTCAACGGCCTCGACGGCAGCCTTTGCGGCATCGAAGACGCCGGTGTGGCCCACCATGTCGCAGTTGGCGAAGTTGACGATGTAGAAGTCAGCACGGTCCTCGTTGATGGCAGCGACCAGCTTCTCGGTAACCTCCGGTGCGCTCATCTCGGGCTTGAGGTCATAGGTAGCGACCTTGGGGGAAGCGACGAGCACGCGCTCCTCACCCTCCTTGGGCTCCTCGATGCCGCCGTTGAGGAAGAAGGTGACGTGCGCGTACTTCTCGGTCTCAGCGGTGTGCAGCTGCTTCAGGCCATTGGCAGCGATGACGTCGGCAAGAACGTTCTCGGGGAACGTCTTGGGGAAAGCGACCTCGACGTTGAAGGAGGGGTCATACTCGGTCATGGTGACAAAGTGGGACAGTGCGGGAACGACCTCGCGGTCGAAGCCGTCGAAGCCCTCCTCCGTGAACGCGCGGGTCATCTGGCGGGCGCGGTCCGGACGGAAGTTGAAGAAGATGACGGCATCGCCATCAGCGACGCCCTCGTTGTGGCAAACGAACGGATCGACGAACTCGTCACCGCGCGGGTCCTTCTCGTAGAAGGCCTTGATGCCCTCAACCGGATCGGACTCGGCATCGGACGCCTTGGTGATGGCATCGTAGGCGAGCTGGACGCGCTCCCAGCGGTTATCGCGGTCCATGGCCCAATAGCGGCCCTCGACCGTGGCGACGCGGGCGTCGCAGCCGGTCTCGGCGGAAACCTTGGCTAGGAAGTCAACGAGGTCTGCGACGTAGCCGGCACCGGACTGGGGATCGACGTCGCGGCCGTCCATGAAGCAGTGGACGCGAACGGTCTTGACGCCGCGCTCGGCAGCCATAGAGACCAGGGCCTCGCAGTGAGACTCCATGGAGTGGACGCCGCCGGGGCTCATGAGACCCATGAGGTGCAGGGTCTTACCGGAAGCGGCGACATCGTCCATGGTCTTGGTGAAGACCTCGTTAGTCTTGATGGAGCCGTCCTTGATAGCATTGTTGATGCGGGAGAGCTCCTGGAACACGATGCGGCCAGCACCGATGTTGAGGTGGCCCACCTCGGAGTTGCCCATCTGGCCGTCGGGAAGGCCGACGTCCTCGCCGGAAGCACCCAGCGTGGTGTGGGGATACTTCTCGTACAGCGAGTCGATGAACGGGGTGCTCGCAGCGGCGACGGCGTTATCCGCGCCCTGGGGCGCCAGACCGAAGCCGTCCATAATGACGAGCAGCGCAGGAAGATGATGGTTAGCCATATCTAATTTTCCTCTTTTCAAAAGAGTGGGCCGCAGCGCGTGAACGCCACGGCCCGAATACCAAACAGGTACTACTCCGCAGACTTCACAACCATCTGGGAGAAATCAGCGGCCTTGAGGGAAGCGCCGCCGACAAGAGCGCCGTCCACATCGGGCTTGGCGGTGAGCTCGGCGATGTTGCCGGGCTTGGCGGAGCCGCCGTAAAGGACGCGGATGCCGGAAGCGAGCTCGGCGCCGAACAGATCGGCCAGTGCCTCGCGGACGGCAGCGCAGACCTCCTGGGCATCATCGGCAGTGGCGGTCATGCCGGTGCCGATAGCCCAGATGGGCTCGTAAGCGACCACGAGCTGAGCCGGGTCAGCGATCTCGAGACCCTCCAGACCAGCCTTGACCTGGGCGACAACGTGCTCGACGTAGGTGCCCGCCTCGCGGACCTCGAGGGGCTCGCCGCAGCAGAAGACCGGAACCAGGCCGGCGGCGACCAGGGCCTTGGCCTTCTTGTTCTGGTCCTCATCGGTCTCATGGAAGTAGTCGCGACGCTCGGAGTGGCCGATGATGCAGTAGGTGCAGCCAGCGGACTTCAGCATGTCGCAGGAGGACTCTCCGGTGTAGGCGCCGGCGGCCTCCCAGTAGACGTTCTGGGCGCCCAGCTTGATAGCGGAGCCATCGAGCTTGGCAGCGACCGTGGTGAGGTCGATGGTGGGCGGGCAGACAAGGACCTCGACGCCGTTGTCGACGCCGTCAAGAGCGGCGACCAGCTCGTCAGCCAGGGTGGCTGCAGCCTGAACGTCGTTGTTCATCTTCCAGTTGCCTGCGATGAGCAGGGTGCGTTTATTCTGCGTCATTGAGTGCCTCCACTCCGGGAAGGGCCTTACCCTCGACGAGCTCCATGGAAGCGCCACCGCCGGTGGAGATCCAGCTCATCTTGTCGGCCAGGTTGAACTTGTTAACTGCTGCGACGGAATCGCCACCGCCGATGATGGAGGTGCAATCGGCGTCGGCGACGGCACGGCAAACGGCCTCGGTGCCGTGAGCGAAGTTATCGAACTCGAAGACGCCCATGGGGCCGTTCCAGAAGACGGTCTTGGCGCCCTTGATGGCCTCTGCGTAGAGCTCCTCGGTCTTGGGGCCGATGTCCATGCCCTCGCGGTCGTCCGGAATAGAATCGGAAGAGACAACCTCGGGAACAGCGTCCTCGCCAAAGTGATCGGCAACGCGATTGTCGACGGGGAGCAGGATCTTGACGCCCTTCTCCTCTGCCTTCTTGAGCATCTCGCCGGCGCGCTCGACCCAATCCTCTTCCTTCAGGGAGTTGCCCACGGAAAGGCCCTGGGCCAGGAAGAAGGTGTAAGCCATACCGCCACCGATGATCAGGGTGTCGGCAGAGTCGATGAGGTGATCCAGAACACCGATCTTAGAGGAGACCTTGGAGCCACCGACGATAGCGACGAAGGGACGCTCGGGCTCGGCGAAGATACCGGTGAGGGTGTCGACCTCCTTCTCAAGCAGGAAGCCGGCGACGGCGGGCAGGTAAGCGGCGGGGCCCACGACGGAACCCTGGGCGCGATGAGCGGTGCCGAAGGCATCGAGGACGAAGACGTCGCCATAGGAGGCGAGGGTCTTGGCGATCTCGGGGTCGTTCTTCTTCTCGCGCTTGTCGAAGCGGACGTTCTCGAGAACCAGGACCTTGCCGGGCTCGACCGCGGCAACGGCCTCAGCGGCCTTCTCGCCATAGGTGTCGGCGACGAAGGAGACGTCCAGGCCGGAGAGCTCGGCAAGCTTGGCGGCGACGGGCTCGAGGGAGAACTCGGCCTGGAAGCCGGTGCCGTCGGGACGGCCGAGGTGGCTCATGAGGATAACGCGGGCGTTGTGCTCGACCAGGTAGTTGATAGTGGGAAGAGCAGCCTTGATACGGGTGGTATCGCCAACGACGCCGTCCTTGATGGGCACGTTGAAGTCAACGCGGACGAGGACGCGCTTGCCGTCGACATCGATGTCGCGAACGGTCTTCTTGGTGAAAGCCATGTGCATCTACCTTTCAAATCGAATGCGGTCGCACATACGTGCGGCCACGATATAAAAAGGGCGCGACCCCGGGCTGGAAGCCTTGAGGCCGCGCCCCTCTTAGACGCTTATCAAGCGAAAATGGAAGCCATCGGCAACTTAGGCGACGAACTTCTCGAAGTACTTGATGGTGCGGACCATCTGGGAGGTGTAGGAGTTCTCGTTGTCGTACCAAGAAACAACCTGAACCAGGGTCTGGCCGTTGCCCAGATCGTTGCACATGGTCTGGGTGGCGTCGAAGATGGAGCCGTGGGTCTCGCCGATGATGTCGGTGGAGACGATGTCGTCCTCGTTGTAAGCGAAGGTCTCGGAGATGGTCTCAGCGTAAGCCTTCATAGCAGCGTTGACCTCGTCGACGGTGACGACCTTGTCAACGACGGCGTAGAGGTTGGTGAGGGAGCCGGTGGGCGTAGGAACGCGCTGGGCGGCGCCGATCAGCTTGCCGTTGAGCTCGGGGAGAACCAGGCCGATGGCCTTAGCGGCACCGGTGGAGTTGGGGACGATGTTGACGGCGCAGGCGCGGCCGCGACGCTTGTTGCCCTTGCGCTGCGGGCCGTCGAGCGGCATCTGGTCGCCGGTCCAGGCGTGAATGGTGGTCATGATGCCGGCAACGATGGGGGCGAAGTCATTCAGACCCTTAGCCATCGGAGCGAGGCAGTTGGTGGTGCAGGAAGCCGCGGAGATGATGTTGTCCTCAGCGGTCAGCGACTCATGGTTGACGTTGTAAACGATGGTGGGCAGGTCGTTGCCAGCGGGAGCGGAGATGACGACCTTCTTGGCGCCGGCGTTGATGTGAGCCTGAGCCTTAGCCTTGGAGGTGTAGAAACCGGTGCACTCGAGAACGACGTCGACGTCGAGGTCGCCCCAGGGCAGGTTGTTAGCGTCGGCCTCGGCGTAGATCTTGATCTCCTTGCCGTCGACGATGATGGAGTCCTCGGTAGCCTCGACCTTGTGATCGCGAGAGTAGTTGCCCTGCGTGGAGTCATACTTCAGCAGGTACGCGAGCATGTCGGGAGAGGTGAGGTCGTTGATGGCAACGATCTCGGAGCCCTCGTGACCGAACATCTGACGGAAAGCCAGACGGCCGATGCGACCAAAGCCGTTAATAGCAACCTTTACTGCCATTGTGTCTCCTTTCGTTAGGCCCGGCAGGATCCCTTTGCCTGCCGCTTGGGCCCACAAACTAACCACTCACCAAATATACCTTTTTTCTTCCCTGAATATCGCGGGAATAGAAAGATTTGATACCACGCAACGATTAAAATCGCTTCAAAAAGTGCTGGTAGAAGTATTTTGAAGCGTTTCATATTAGTATTCTTGCTAAAGGTCTCAACGTCCACGGGCGCCCTCGACCATCTTCTCCAATCGCAAAACACGGTGGTACAGGGCCGATTTTGACAGGGGCGGATCGGCCAGCTGGCCCAGGTCCCTCAAAGACAAATCCGGATTCGTCTCGCGCAGAAGACAGAAGTCCTCGAGCGCCTGCGGGAGACCTTCTCGTAATCCTAAATGCTCCAATTCTCCAATAAGCTCCATCTGGCGCTGGGCTGCACCGGCGCTCCTGGTCTGATTGGCCAGCTCCGCGTTAACGCGGCGGTTCACCTCGTTCTTAACGGACTTTACCGCTCGCGCCTCCTCAATCTCCGCCACGCAGCGGCTCGCCCCCGCGAGCGTGAGCAGCTTCTTGATATCGTCCGCGCTCTTTATGTACACCGCGAACGAGGCGCGCCGTGGATTCACGCGCGCGTTTATGCCCAGCTCCCCTATCAGCCCGGCAAGACCGCGCGCAAACTCCTCGCCCTGCACGGCGATCTCTAGGTGAAAATCGCCCTTGGGGTCCGCCACAAAGCCGCCGGCGATAAGCGCGCCGCGAATATAGGCCAGTCGGCAGCAATCGCGTGCCACCACGTGATGAGGAACGCCGCGCACCAGCGCACCATGTCGGTCGAGGATTCCCAAAAGCACCAGCGCCTTGCCAAGATCCGGCTGGTCGGGTAACGCGATAAGGTAGTTTCTCACCTTGTGAAGCACGGACTTGCGCACGGTGAACTCGGTCTTGAGCTTCAAGATCTTATGGGTAAGGCCGATCATGGTGCGAGCGACGGCACCCGTCTCCGTGGCTATCTGCAGCCGATATCGCCCCGGGCCGGCAAAGCTCAGGGTGCCGCAAACACGCACCAGTGCGGCGAGCGTTGCCAGGTCGCAGTATTCGCACTTGGGCTCGCAGCGGGCAAGCTCGTCTCTCACCTCCGCGCTGAACGACATTGATCAAGCACCTCCTCAAGCGCGCTCGCCAGAGCCTGCACATCATGAACCGCAGGGGATTCGCTACCCGTGAAATCTCGGACGAGAACCACCGGAACGCTTTGCTCGATACGGGAGATCTCCCGCTCGCCGGCCTGAATGGGGCCAAAAGGCGCGCGCTTGGCCGAATCGATATCGCGTGAGGTCACCACATCGCCCGCCAACGCGCTCGTACGGTACGCAGGGCCGGGGGCATACGGGAAAACAAACTCCGGGGCATCCGCATGGTGGACCAAAACCGCATCGAGCAGGGGCGGGGACGCCAGCGATAGCAGCTGGTCCACGTGGTCCGCCACGCTCATCCCCTGGGTCTCGCCCAATGAATCGATTTTAGGGCACACGAACACGCGAACGGCATGAGTGCCCGCAAGCGCGCGGGCGATACCCGGCACCTGCAGATTGGGCACGATCGAGGTGAACAGCGAGCCCGGGCCCAAGACCACCAGGTCGGCTGCGAGGATGGCCTCGACCGCCCGCGGGTTCGCCGCGGGATCCTGCTGGTCAAGCCATACGCGACGCATGGCGTTGCCGCCATATGAGATGCGCGCCTGCCCATGTATCTGCTGGCCGGCAACCGTAACCCCGGACATGGTTACCGGGTCGAGCGTCGAGGGATGCACATGGCCCACGCATCGCAACAACTCCTCGCATACGCGAATGGCTTGGGAAAACGAATCCGTCTCCTCGGCCAGCGCCGTAAGCACCAAGTTGCCCAGAGCGTGATCATCTATGTAGGGAAAGCGGTGCGCGAAAGCGCGCGCAAAAGCGCACTCGGGATCGCCCGCCAGCGCGGAGAGGCATTTCCTCACATCGCCGGGAGGCAGGATGCCGGCACGTTCGCGAAGAACGCCCGTTGAACCGCCGTCATCTGCCATAGCGACCACCGAATCAATCGACGCCCCCATATGGCGCAGCGCCGCGATAGCCCTGGGCTGACCGGTCCCCCCGCCTATGGACACCGCGCGAATCCTGTGTTCCATAAGGCGCTAGCTCCTGATATTCGCTTTTGCGAGGTCGCGATGGGATGTGTTTACATGGTACTGCTGCTTCTCGAGGTAGCGAGAAGTGGCCTCTGCGATGGCGACGCTGCGATGCTGCCCGCCGGTGCACCCAATCGCGATGGAGAGCTGCGGCTTGCCCTCCGCGACGTAGCCGGGCATAACGGCATCGAGCAGCTGGAACCACGCCGTGAGGAACTGCTGGGTCTTAGGATGATCCAATACAAAATCAGACACCTTTTTATCAAGCCCCGTAAGCGTGCGCATCTCCGGGTCATAGAAGGGGTTTGGCAAAAAGCGGACGTCGATCATAAGGTCCGCCTCTGCGGGCAGGCCGTGCTTAAAGCCAAAGGAGAAAACGTGTACCTCCATAAGCTGCTGGTCGGACAGTTCGGAAAACGCGGACCGAAGCTTGGTGCGCAGGGCGGACGTCCTCAAGCGGCTTGTATCGATAATCATGTCAGCGTGGTCGCGAATGAAGCGAAGCTGAACGCGCTCGCGAATGATTGCGTCCGCCGTGGTCTCGCCCGGAAGCGCCAGGGGGTGCGGGCGACGGTTCTCGCTATAGCGGCGGATGAGCACCTCGTCCGAGGCCTCCAAAAACACAACCTTGCAGCTAATCTCATGCTCGCCCAGACTGCGGATAACATCGAGAAGCTCGTCGAAGAGCCCTTGGCTTCGAAGGTCGCACGTTACGGCAAGGTGCCTGCCAATACCCGCGTTAATGCCCACCACCTCGGCGATCTGCATAATGAGGCGAGGCGGTAGGTTGTCGATGCAGAAGTAGCCCATGTCTTCAAACACATGCATGGCCTGCGTGCGTCCGGAGCCGGACATGCCGGTGATGATGACCACGTCGGGAACGCGGTCGGCAAGCTCGGCGGCGGTGATTTCTGAGCACTCGGACATTGAAGCCCCCTTACATAGGAACGGGGACGACGAAGCGCCCCCGCACGGTTTCTATCAAAGTATAGCCCGAAGTTGCTCACGCCATTCACCCGTGCGCGCCGCCTCGTAAAAGTTGCAACCTACGCGGCCGATCGTCTTAAGGTCGCATTCAAGCACTCACGGGTGGACGGCCGACGGACGCTGCGGCCCCTACTCTTCCAGCGCAGCCTTGAACCAGCTGGTGAGGCTGGTGGGATGGGTGATGGCGGTGCCCACCACCACGGCCCAGGCGCCGGCGTCGATCGCCGAGCGGGCCTCGGCGGGGGTGTGGACGTGCCCCTCGCAGATGATGGGCAGGCCCGGGAACTCCGCGGTGGCCTGGCGCAGCAGCGGCAGGTCGGGGCCCTCGTCCAGCGTGGTCTCGATGGCGGGCTTGTTGTGCGACAGCGTGGTGGAGACCAGGTCGAAACCGAGCTCGACGGCGCGGCGGATGTCCTCGATGGTCATGCAGTCGGCCATGAGCAGCACCCCCTCCTCCTGGAGCGGGCGCACCGTGTCCTCGAGGGACTTGCCGTCAGGGCGCGGGCGGTCGGTCGCGTCGATGGCGACGATGTCGGCGCCGGCGGCGACGCAGGCGCGGGCATGGCGCAGCGTCGGGGTGATGTAGACGCCCTCATGGCCGTCCTTCCACAGGCCGATGACCGGGATCTCGACGCGGCCCTTGATTGCGGCGATGTCGGAGAGGCCCTGGCAGCGGATGGCCGCGGCGCCCCCCAGCTCGCAGGCGCGCGACATGGCCGCCATGTGCTCGGGCGTGCGCAGCGGCTCGCCGGGATAGGCCTGGACGCTGACGACGAGCTTGCCCTTAAGGGATTCGATCAAGGGATGCACGGACATAGGCTGGCTTCCTTTCTGACGGCGCCCCGGTGGGCGCATCGATAAAAAGGAGGGGCTACCGAACAAGTTGGCGCCCCTCCCCCACTCATTTGCCCTCCGCCGCCCAAAGCAGTCGAGAACGACGGGGGCGAAAAGATTCACGCTAACTCGAGACGGCCGCTAGCACTCGGCGTAGCCGGAGGAGATGAAGTTCTCCGCCGCGCCGATCAAAGGCGCATCCCCACCGAGCTCGCCGCCGACTATGGGCGTGGCGGCGACGGGCGGCATAGCCTGGCTCTTGAAGCCCTCTGCCATGGCATCCGACCAGTTGGGGCCGCACTGCGCGACGGAACCGGAAAGGATGACGCACGCCGGGTCGAGCATGTTGCACATGCTGCCCAGTACTTCGCCCAGAGCGAGGCCGGCGCGGTGCTCCGCACCGATGGCAGCCTCGTCTCCCGCGGCAGCGCGAGCGTCGATCTCCGCGCCGTGCATAGGGGTGCCGTCCTCGCAGAACTCGTCGCCGCCCAGGCGCACGTACTCGCGGATGATACCGGGGCCGGCCGCGATAGGCTCCAGGTGGGCGCTGGCGCCGCAGGGGCACGGAACGCCCGCCGCCGCGGGGCAGCAGACGTGGCCGATATGCCCGGCCTCGTCATGGGCGCCCAGCATGATATGGCCGTGCTCGACGAACGCGCCGCCGATACCGGTGCCCACGGCGACCACCAGGCAACTGGACGCATCGCGCCCGCCGCCGTGGCGCGCCTCGCCGAGCGCGTGGGCATGAACGTCGTTGAGGACCCGGCAGGGCAGGCCGCAGGCCGCGGTAACCTCCGCACCCAAGGCGGTTCCGCCCCAGCCGGGCATGATCTCGTTGGCGTACGTGATGTCGCCGCTGCGGGGATTCACGACGCCGGCGCTGGAGATGCCGACGCCCACGGGCTTAGCACCGCTGCGCTCGATGGCGGCTTTCACCTGGTCTATAACGGTAGCGAGAACATGCTCCCCGCCAAGTTGCGGATCGGTTGGGACCTTTACCACGCTCTCCACGACGGGAGCATCTCCGCCAAGGGTTACCAGACCGCACGCGATCTTGGTGCCGCCGATATCGACGGAAACGATCGTCTGAGTATCCATGAGAAATCTCCTCTTTCAATTCGAACCGGTCGGACGAGTACGGCCCGGGGCCCTACAGCAGGCCGTTGTCGACGAGGACCTTGCGGATGGCCTCGACGTTCTCGCCCTCGAGCGCCTTGACGGGACGAGGCATGGTGGGGCTATCGAACACGCCCATGAGGTGCATGGCGGTCTTGAAGGCGCCGACGCCGCCGGCGTAGCCCTGGACTCCCGTGGTGACGTCCCAGATATGGCTTATCTCGTTCAAGCGGTCCTGCTCGGCCTTGACGGTCGCCCAGTCTCCTGCCTGCGCTGCCTTCCACATGCGTACATAGCCCTCGGGCTCAACGTTGGCGAGGCCCGGCACGGAGCCGTCGGCGCCACCCAGGTACGCGCCGTCGACGACGACCTCGTGCCCGGTCAGCAGGGTCAACGGGTGACCAAGCTTCTCGTTCTCCTGAACCAGGTAGCGGAAGGACACGTCGTCACCGGAGGAATCCTTGACGCCGGCGAGCACGCCCTCGGCGCCGAGCTTGGCAAGGAGCTTCCAGGGAAGCTTGGTGTGGACGCACACGGGGATGTCGTAGGCGAAGATGGGGAGGTCGAGCTCCTCGTGCAGGATGCGGAAGTGCTCCTCGACCTCGGCCATGCCGCCCAGGGCGTAGAACGGAGCAGTGGCGACCAGGACGTCGGCGCCGAGCTCCTGCGCGACGCGACCGTGCTCGAGCACGCGCTCGGTCTCGGTATCGATGATGCCGACCATCACCGGCACGCGATGGTCGACGATGCGGACGGCCTCGGAGATGATCTGGCGACGACGCTCGTCGGTGGAGAACACGACCTCGCCCGAAGACCCCAAGAAGAACAGGCCGTCGACGCCCGCATCGATCATACGGTTGATGCTGCGCTCAAAGGAGACGACGTCGAGCTGGTGATCCGGGGTATCGGGGACGACGACGGGCGGATAAACACCGGTGAACTTGGCAGTAGTCATAGCGACAACTCCTTCTCTTATCGCCCCGGGCTCCATACCCGAGACTATTGATCAACGAACGCGGAGCCCGGCCCCTAACGGCGGGCACCTGAATTGTACTCATCTCTCGACGGAACTGAATCGCCTATTCGGTCGAGAGCAGATACGCGAGCGCACGGTCCTCGAACGCGTTGATGCGCTCGCGTCCGTGCTTTGGATAGATGATATGGCGACACGGGCACCCCATGCGATTGACCAGCGCGAACTGATCCTCCACCTTGTCGGGCGCATCCATAAGGCCGGTACCCACAAGGGTTGGGCAGACGATGCGCCGCGCAAGGTGGACAAGGCTTCCGCAATCCCCGCACAAGGCGGGCGCGCAGGGATTCGCCGCGGCGCAACGCGCGATATCGCCGCCCGAAAGAGCCGCGACACCCAAAGCGAGGGCTCCCCCCAACCCTTCGCCCCACGTCGAGATTGAAGAGGGGTCGAGCACGGAGACGGCGCGGGTCGCCGCCTTGAGGGCGATCGCATCGAGAAGAACGTCCTCGAACGGCCCTTCTTCCTGATCAAGGGCGAGGACCGCCATGCCAACGCCCGCGAAACGGGTCATATGATGCCAGCCACGAACCGGCCTGCCCGCATCGTGGAACATCAGAATCAGCGGATGCGCGCCCTGCCCGGAGGGAAGCACGAGGCGCGCGCGGATCGAGCGGCCGAGGCTCTCCCCCGACACGCTCCAATAGCAAGCCGCCGAATTGCCCATATCGATCCGCTCCACCGTGACGCGCGCGGCAGCGTCGGGATCGACTGAGCCGGCAAGCGCATCGATGCGCTCATCGAAGGCGCCGTCGGCGTCTTCGCCCCTCCACGTCGAAAGACGCGAAAGGGTCGCGGACACGGTGCCGGGAATCGCCGCCGCAGCGGGCGAGATGAGTTCCATTACGTTTGATTCGAGCGCCATGCCTACATCGCCTCGCAAAAGAACGCAATGATCATATCGTCGAACGATTGGATCTCCTCGTGGCCGAAACCCTCGAAGAACTCATGGCGCTTCTCGCAATCAAGATTGTTGAAGACGGCGAACTGGGTAGCGACGGGGCAGACCGAATCTGCGGTACCCGTGCCGAAGAGCACCGGGCATGAGACCATGTGCGCGAAATTCTTCGTATCGATATACGCGAGAGAGCCGAACGCCCGATCGATATCCCCACCCTCCGCATCGAACCAGCGGGTGAAATATCGAAGGCCCTCGTAAGCGATATCATCGGCGCCCAGGTCCCAGACCAACCTGAAATCAGACAGGAAGGGATACAGTATGGCGGCCCGATCGATCGCATCGCGGTTGAGCGCGCACGTGGCGAGCCCCAAGGCACCGCCCTGGGACGCGCCGTTCACGAAAAGGCGCGAGTGGGCGAACTCCGGACAGGTCTGGACGATTCGCATCATGATGCGAATGTCTTGATGCAGCCTGACGTAATAGAGCTCAGCGGGGTCGCCGGACAAGCCGGCGATGATGTGGCCGCTGACCGTTGGACCGGGATACCCACCGAGATCCTGCGAGGGGCCGCCTTGACCCGGGCAATCTAAAGCGAGCACCGACATTCCCATGCCGACAAACGAGCACTGCTCGAACCAACTTCGACTCGATCCGGGATAGCCGTGGAACTGAAGCACCAACGGATTGGACGAATCGCTCGTCACGCTACCGTCCGCGAGCCGAGAGGCGCGTCGGATGTATTTGGCATGCAAGCGAGACCCGTCGATGCCCGAGAACCAGACATCGAGAAACTCGCACGAGGGCGCATGGGGCAGCTCGGCGCGGGCGATATCGAACTCAAGCGCGACCGCGTCGGCCTCGTCCATACGCTCAGCCCAGAACGCATCGAAATCACTTGGGCAGGGGTCGCTACCCCGGTATGAAGACAGCTCTCCGTCATGCATCCAAGCCATAACCCCTCCCTTCATCGGATATGCGAACCGAAGCGGCACTTTCCACGAACGCGCGCCCGACGGGGTGCCGGACGCGCGAACCTGTCTATGAATTGCGACTACTCACCGAGCTTGGGATGCAGCAGCGAGGGCGCGGCACCAAGCAGAAGCTTGGTATAGGGATCCTGCGGGTTCTCGAAGACCTGCTTAGCGGGACCCTGCTCCATGATCTGGCCATGGTTCATGACGATGATCTTATCGGAGATGTAGCGGACCGTCTGGATGTCATGGCTGATGAACATCATGGACAGGCCAAGGTCCTTCTTGAGGTCGGTCAAGAGGTTGAGGATCTGGGCGCGAACCGACACGTCGAGTGCGGAAGTGGGCTCGTCGGCGATGATGGCGCTGGGGTTCAGCGACATGGCGCGGGCGATGGCGACGCGCTGGCGCTGACCGCCGGACAGCTGGCCGGGAAGGGCGCGCAGCGCGCTCTTGGGAAGGCCGACCAAGCCGATAAGCTCGTTGATCCGCTTCTCGCGTTCGGCGGGGCTGCCCACCTTGTGGACCAGCAGCGGGTCGAGCAGCTGGTCATGGACGATCATGCGTGGGTTCAGAGCCGTCGCGGGGTCCTGGAAGACAACCGAGACCACGCGACCCATCTGCTTGCGCAGATCGGCGGTGCGCTTGGTGACGTCCTGGCCCTTGAAGTAGACCTTACCGGACGTGGGGCTCTGCAGGCCGCACATGACGTTGGCGGTGGTGGACTTGCCGCAACCGGACTCGCCGACGATACCGATGGTCTCGCCCGGCATGAGCTTGATCGAGACATGGTTGACGGCGTGGACCAGGTTGGGATGGAGGAGCGAGCCCGTACGGGTCTTGAACGTGACGGAAATGTCGTCGAGGAAGATGATGGGCTCCTTCTCGGCATTCTGCGCAGCGCTCATCTACATCACCTCCGAGGCAGTCTTGGCACTGATGGTCTCAAGGTAGGGCGTGAGGCCGTTGGCCTTGAGGTAATCGTCCGGAAGCTCCGAGTAGCGATGGTACTTGCCCGGAACGGACTTGATAACGGGATGGACGTCCAGGCCAAGGGTGGGGTGGCTGGAGCGCGGTGCGAAGCGGTCGCCGCGGGGGAAGTCCTCCGGAGAGGGAACCGAACCGGGAACCTGATGCAGGCGCGTACCGTCCTTGGCGCCCTCTTCGATGGAGAGGACGGAGCCAAGCAGGCCGCGGGTGTACTCGTGGATGGGGTTGGTGAGCAGCTCGACGGTGGGAGCCTGCTCGATAACCTGGCCAGCGTACATAACGGTGATCTCGGAGCCAACCTCGGCCACCAGGGCGAGGTCGTGCGACACGAAGATCATAGCGAAGCCAAGCTTTGCCTGAAGGTCGTTCAGGAGCTTGATGACCTGCTTCTGAACGGTAACGTCCAGTGCGGTGGTGGGCTCGTCGCAGATGATGAGCTTGGGGTCGCGGGTAAGCGCCATAGCGATAAGGACGCGCTGGCGCTGGCCGCCGGACAGCTCATGCGGATAGCTCTCGAGTGTGCGCTGCGGATCGAGGCCGACGAGCTCGAGGAGCTCCTCGGCGCTGCGGGTACCGCCGCGGCTGGTAAGCTGCTTCATCTGGCTGGAGATGAGCATGGAGGGGTTGAGCGAGGACAGGGCGTCCTGGTAGACCATGGCGATCTCGTGGCCCAGAAGCTGACGGTGCTCTTCCTTGGTGAGCTTGAGCAGGTCCTTGCCATCAAACAGCACCTGGCCGGTAATCTGCTCGCCGGGGTCGGTAAGACCCATGATGACCTTGGTGGTAATGGACTTGCCGCAACCGGACTCGCCCACCAGCGCCATGCACTGGCCGGGGCGGACCTCGAAGGACACGCCGTCGACAACCTTAACGTCGCCGTGGCTCTCGAAGCTGATGGAGAGGTCCTTGACCGCGAGCAGGGGCTCGACGGACAGGTCGGGCACGTGGCGGTCGGTGCGCTTGAGCTCGACGTCGCGCAGGGCGCCGAGACGACGATTCAGGGACTCAGCCTGCTGCTCGTAAGCAAGAACGGGATTATTGACCAGGATGTCGTCAGCGCGGTTGGACTCGGAGTCGTTGGACTTGACGGGGGCGCCGGGCTTGGCAGCCATGGCGTCGGTCAGGCCCTCGGAAAGGATGTTCAGCGCAAGGCAGGTAACCATAATGGCGATGCCGGGGAACAGCGCCTGCCACCAACGGCCGGCAAGCACGCCGCCGCGGGCATCGGCGAGGATGTTGCCCCATGTAGCGGTGGGCTCGGTGATGCCCGCGCCGATGAAGGTAAGGGATGCCTCGAAGATGATGGCGTCTGCGACCAAGGTAACGGTAAAGACCATGATGGGCGCGATGCAGTTGCGCAGGACGTGCTTAACGAGGATCCAGGGAGCCTGGGCACCGGACACGATGACCGCGCGAACGTAGTCCTCGCCGTATTCGGAAACGATGTTTGCACGCACGATACGGGCGATCTGCGGCGTGTACATGAAGCCGATGGAGAAGATGATGGCGGGCACGGAGTTGCCGAGGATCAAAACCAAAACGGCTGCGAGGGCGATGCCGGGAACCGACATGATGATGTCGAGCAGGCGCATGATGACCTCGGACACGGCCTTGCGGGAAACGGCGGCGACGGCGCCGACAATGGAGCCGCAGACCAGTGCGAACAGGGTTGCACCAAAGCCGATGACCAGCGAGTAGCGACCACCGTAGAGCATGCGGGACAAGATGTCGCGGCCCTTATCGTCCGTACCGAACAGGAAATCGCCACCGGGCGCTTGGCGCGCGGTAAAGATCTCCAGCGGTTCATGCGGAGCGAGTACGGGAGCGAAGATGGCGGTAAGCGCCACGAGCACGAGGAGGATGAGGGAGATCTTGCTTCCAAGCTTCATGTTCTTGAAGCCGCCGAACTTAAGGCCCTTGGAAGCGGCATCCTCGAGGCGCTCGGTCTGTTCTTCACGAATCTTAACCATGGCCTACACCGTCCTAATGCGCGGGTTGATGAGCAGATACAGCATATCAACGATGATGTTGATGATGACGAAGGCGAGCGCGACGACGATGACGACGCCCTGGACGAGCATGGTCTCGCCACCGGTGATGCCAGCGAGAATCGCCGTACCCATGCCGGGGAGGTTGAAGATGACCTCGATGACGACGGCGCCGCCCATGAGGTAACCGATCTTGAGACCCAGCGTGGTGACGGGGGTGATCAGGGCGTTGCGAAGCACGTTGCGGGCGATGACCACGAACTCGGGAAGGCCGCCGCCGCGAGCGGTGCGGACGTAGTCCTTATCGAGTTCCTCGACCATAGCCGTACGAACGATACGGGTCATCTGGCCGGTCAGCGGGAACGCCAAGGCGATGGCGGGCATGAGCATGCGCGCGAGGTAGCCGCCGGGGTTGGTGGTGAAATGCGGCAGAGGACCGGAAGCCGGCAGCAGGTGCATGTAAGACGAGAACACCAAGATCATCAAGACCGCCAACCAGAAGGAAGGCGTAGCGATGCCGGCGATCGAGAACACGCGGATCAACTGATCGGGCCATTTGTCGCGGTAAAGCGCCGCGATGACGCCGAGCACGAACGAAACGATGGCACCGATGATGAGACCGATGAAGGTCAGCTGCATCGTAACGGGCAAGGCCGTGGCGATACGGGAGGACACGGACGTGCGCGCCGCGCCGTAGGTGCCAAGGTCGCCGTGGAGCAGACCGCCGATGTAATTCACGTAGCGCTCGGGCAGCGGGTCGTTAAGACCCTGCTCCTCCATATACTGCTCGATCGCTTCCGGCGAGGCGCCCTCGCCCAGGGCGTTGCGCGCGGGAATACTCGGGTCGGTGAACGACATGAGGCCGAACACGAGCAACGTGACGCCGAGTGCCATGATGGGCAGCGCGACGAGACGTCGGCCAATGAGGCGCAAAAGATTGTTCACTGCTTCCCCTCTCTCTACTGATACTGCAGTAAACGATGAATGGGGGGTTCAGGTAGAGCGAGTCACCCAAACCCCCCACTTCACGTACTTTTTGTCACGCGCGAAGGCGTGCTCGTGAAACCGAAGTTACTCGGTAACAGTGGCGCAGTCGATGAAGGACATACCGGTGGTGCCGATGCCCTCGAAGCCCTCGATGCGGACACCCTCGGCGTTGGGGTTCTCGCTCCAAGAGGCGGTAGCGGTCTTGACCTGGAGAACCGGGTACAGGACAGCCTGCTCGGCGATCATGTCGAAGCACTTGTTCCAAGTCTCCTGCTGCTCGTCGCCGGTCTGGCCCAGAGCGGAGGACATGAGCTCGGTGAGCTGCTTCCACTCAGCGGACTCGCTCCAGCGGGCGCGGACCTTCATCCAAGCGTTGTCGCCGTACCACCAGTTCATGAGCAGGTCGGGGTCGGCGCCGAAGCAGGAAGGATCGCCAGGGGCGAGCAGGAGATCGAAGTCGCCGCCAGCGTCGATGTCGGCGTAGGTGTCGGCGGAGGTGCGGGTCACGATCTCAGCGTCGAAACCGAGCTCCTTGAGGTCCTGCTGGACCTGGACGGCCATGGTCTTGACCTGCTCGTTGTCCGTGGTGAGGAGCTTGATGGCGCCACCGGTAGCGCCGGCCTCCTCCAGGAGGGACTTAGCCTTGTCAACATCATGGGTGTAGACCGTGGATGCCTCATGATAGTTGGTGTAGGACTTGGGCAGATAGCAGGTGGGGGCGGAGGCGAGGCCGGCGAACGCGTTCTCGATCATCTTGTCGTAGTCGAGAGCGTACATGATGGCCTGGCGGGCCTTGACGTTGTCCCACGGAGCCTTCTGGGTGTTGAAGAGCATGAAGCGGGTGCCGAAACCGTCGACGACGTCGATCTTGCAGCCGGCGGACTCGAGCTGCTCGACGGCGTCAGCGGTAACCATCTCCATGACGAGCGTGGAGCCTTCCTGCTGAGCGGTGACGCGAGCGGTGGGGTCGACCAGGATGTCGTAGTGCAGCTTCTTGTCCTTGGCAGGATGATCGCCGTTGTACTCGGGGTTGGGAACCATGTCGACGGCGGAGTCGGAGATGGACTCATACATCCAGGGGCCGGAGCCGACGGGCTTGGCGGTCATGTCCTCCTTGGTGGAAGAAGCGGGGACGACGCGGACGATCGCCAGGCGCTCCTTCAGCAGGGAGAAGTTGGGAACGGTGGTCTTGACGGTGACGGTGGCGTCGTCCTTCTTCTCGACGGAGGCGATGGGAGCCAGCATCGGGATGTAGATGTTGCCCTCGGCGGTAGCGCGGACGAAGGACTCGACGATGTCGTCAGCGGTCACGGCGTTGCCATCGGAGAACTTGGCGCCGTCGCGCAGGGCGATCTCATAGGTGGTATCGTCGACCTGTTCGGGGTCGCCGGCGGCCAGCTCGTTGTAGACGCTGTAGTCATGGAAGTCCAGGCCGTACAGACCCTCGACGACATGCCAGTTGGTGCCGCATGCAAGAGCGGAGGAGGTGCTCGACGGATCGAAGTTGGTGGTGGTGTAGGCGGAGCCTGCGGTGATGGTGCCGCCGCCCTTGGTGCCGCCCTCGGCCGGAGTGGAGCCAGCGGGCTTGTCGCCGCCGCCACCGCAGCCGGCGAGACCCAGGCCGGCAACTGCGGCAGCGCCGCCAGCGAGACCGAGGAAGGAACGCCTGTTCATCAGATCGTGCATAATAGCTCTCCAATCACTAGAGCTTTCACGCGGCAGGGCAAATCCCGCCGTGCAATTTACGGACAACCTAACAATACCGACCACATCCGAACGCTCGGTTGTCCGCTCGGCGAGCGTTACCCTGAATCGCGCATACGGAAAAACCGACCGTTCACGGATTTGTTGACTTATTATTGCCAAGGTGTTATTGGAAAGACCACTAATACCAGTTTATTTCGAGCTTGTTTCGTATACATTTGTACATTATTAGAGTTACCCCAGTTGAGCACTCTACTTTAGTAAACCGCCCTATCACTCTCGTTTTTTATCGAATTCTTTCAGCCCTTTTTTCTCCATACCACTTGTTATAACCAGATGACAAAAAACATCCCGTGGAACATGCCGTTCACGGGATGAAAACTTGCACTTTACCGTTTGTTATGACAGAGGATGAAAAATGTGCTAGGCAGCCTTATGCGCGAAGGGTATCGTAAAGCGCCCGGGCAACGTCCTCGCTTACGCCCTTTACCGCCGCGATCTCATCCACGCTCGCCTCACGCAGTCGCTTCATGGAGCCAAAGTGCTTCATGATGTCCTTTTTGCGACGCGGTCCTATACCCTCCACCTCGTCCAAAATAGATACGGTCATAGCCTTGTCGCGAAGCTCGCGGTGGAACGTGATCGCAAAACGGTGGGCCTCGTCGCGCACCTGCTTGATGAGGTAGAGCGATGCCGAGCCGGTGGGAAGCACAACGGGAGTCTCGTCCCAGGGCACAAAGACCTCCTCGTCCGCCTTTGCCAGACCGCACACGGGGATGTCGAGCCCCAGCTCTTCCAGCTGCGTGAGCGCCGCGGTCAGCTGCGGCTTGCCGCCATCGACCACAAGTAGATCCGGCCGCGAGCCAAAGCGCTCGTCCGCCATGCGCTCTGGAGCATAGCGGCGACCCAGGACCTCTTGCATGGAAACGAAGTCGTTCGCCTCGTCCAGCTCAGCGCGGATCTTGAAGCGGCGGTATTGCGATTTGTCCGCGCGACCATTGGTGAACACCACCATGGACGCCACGGTAAACCGACCGTGGATGGTGGAGATGTCGAAGCACTCGATGCGAAGCGGCGGCGCGGGCAGGGCCAGGGCGCTCTCCAGCTGAAGCAGGGCCTGGTTGGTGCGGTCGTCTGCATAGCCGGTGCGCATCATGTAGCGAAGCAGCGCATGGCGGGCGTTTCGCTGCGCCGTCTCGAGCAGGTGGTGCTTCTCGCCGCGCTGGGGGCGGTGCAGGCGGCACACGCGGCCGCGCTTGGAGGTAAGCCACTCCCCTATCAACTCGCCGTCTTCAAGCTCGCAGGCGACATCGACCTCTGCGGGGATATCCGCCGTCTCGTCGTAATAGCGCTTGACGAAGCCCTCTATGAGCTCTTCTTCCGAGACGTCGAAGCCCTTGTCCAGAATGAACTCGCAGGTGCGCTGCGTGCGGCCCTCGCGGACTACAAAGACGCAGGCCCCGGCGATGGTCTCCTCGCGGTAGAAGCCGATGACATCGATATCCACGCTGGTTGGGAACACCACCTGCTGGCGATCGTCCAGCCCGTCGATTACCTCGAGGCGGCGCTTGACGCGGCCGGCACGCTCGAAATCAAGCTCCGCGGCGGCAGCGGACATTTCCTCTTTAAGGTCTGCGATGAGGTCGCGACGCTTGCCGGACAAGAAGCGCTCCACACGGCGCACGTTCTTGGCGTAGGAGTCCGCGTCGATCATGCCCGCGCACACGCCCGGACCGCGCCCCACGTGGTAATCGAAACAGGGGCGGCCCTTCTGCGCGCAGATAAGACCGATGAGGTCCGCATCCTGGGGGCTTTTCTCCAACAGGCGGCGCACGCGCTTCCACTCCGTACACGACGCGCTGCAGATGGGGCACACCTTGCGCAACGTATCGATGGTCGCCCGCGCCGCGCGGCTGTCCGTGTAGGGGCCGAAATAGCGCGTATCTGGACGGTGCTTCTCGCGCGTGTACTTGATAGCGGGAAAGACGTCGCCCTTGGTGATGGCGATGTAGGGATAGGACTTATCGTCCTTGTAATCAACGTTGAAATAGGGATGGTATTGGCCGATGAGGTTTCGCTCGAGCACAAGCGCCTCGTGCTCGTTGTCGACCACGATGTAGTCGAAGCTGGCGACCAGCTGCATCATGAGGGGAATCTTTTGGCGGTCGTCCTGCAAGGTGACGTACTGGCGCATGCGGGCGCGCAGGTTCTTGGCCTTGCCCACGTAGATAACCTGGCCGGAAGCGTCTTTCCACAGATAGCAGCCGGGATCGGTGGGCACCTGCGCCACCTGCTCGGCGATACTCGGCACGGGACCGCCCGCGATATCCATGCAGCTCCTCCCAAACGCTGTAGATTCCTCGTCCAAAAACGCACCGCGCGCACCGCCGTGAAAGCAAGGGCACGGCCATGCGGTATCATGTCCCCTTAGCGACCGCGCGCCGAAGGGCCGCGCGACCTTGCCCGTGAAACATCTCGATGCAAAGGGGACGAATATGGTCCGCATCTCGCATGATGCATCTATCCTACCAGTCATCTTGGGAGGCGACATTGGCGCCTACGCTATTGGACGCGAGTTCCACGAGGCATACGGCTGCAAGGCGATCTCGCTGATTCAGGAGCCCATAGGCATCATCAAGCATTCGCGCATTTTTGAACACGTTCGCTGCACCACCACCGAACCGGAGGAGATCTGCGATCACGTGCGCCGCATCGCGGTGCGCAACCGCGATAAGACCGTGGTGCTGATCACCAACTCCGAGCCGTGCATCCCCGCCGTCAACGCCGCCAAGGCGCAGGTCGAGGGCATAGTCTCGCCCACCCCGTCCGCCGAGGTGATCGCGCAGGTCTCGAACAAGAACCGCTTTAACGAGCTATGCCGCGCGCACGGCCTGGACACGCCCGCAACCGAACTGGTGCGCTTGGCCGGAAACGAGCCGATCGCCCCCAGCAAAATCGCTTTTCCCCTGGTTGCCAAGCCCGCGTACTCGCCCGAATACGCCAGCTTTATCAACATGGGCTTTAAGAAGGTCTACTTTATCGAGCGCCAGGAGCAGCTGGACGATCTGTGGGCAAAGCTGCGCGACGCCGGGTTCGCCGGCAACTTTTTGGTGCAGGAGCTTATCGGCGGCGACGACACCTATATGGACAGCGTCACCCTCTACATAGATAGCCATGGCAAGACCACCATGTTTGGCGGCGCTCAGGTGTTGCTGGAAGACCACGCGCCCTCTATGCTGGGTAACCCCGTGGCCATGATCACCCAGCCCATGGACGACGTATGGGACAAGTGCGCCCACATGCTCACCAGCATCGGCTACCGCGGTTTTGCCAACTTCGATATCAAGCGCGACCCCGCCACGGGCCGCCGCTTGTTCTTGGAAGTAAACCCGCGCATTGGCCGCAACTCGTTCTACAACTGCGCGGCGGGGGCAAACCCCATGGCGTTTTGCGTTGAGGACCTGGTTTGCGGACAAGACGTCGAGCCGGTGCGCATCACCAACGAGATCCTCTACTCGCTGGTGCCCACCCGCCTGCTGCGCCGCTACGTGCGCGACCCGGAACTGCTGGCGCGCGTCGACCGCCTGGTGAGCCAGAACCTTGTGTTTGACCCGCAGCGCTACGCCGCTGACCGCTCGCTGCGCCGCATGGTGGACGTGGAGCTGACGGAGAACAACCAGTACCGCAAGTTCGCCCGCTACTACCCCGAGCCCACCGAGACCTCGTTCTAAGCCGCCGGGCGACAGCGGCGGCGCGCCTTGCCGCCTTGGCGCGCGCCGCCGACACTGAAGCAAAAAACGGTCCAAAGTAATACCCGGAGCCACCCAGAGCCCGCGTATTACTTTGGACCGTTTTGAACCGTTTCATATGGTCCCCCGTAATACTGATTTTGGAATTGGTATTACGGGGGACCACTTTTTCTCAGAATTCTGGTTCTTTTTAATACCAATCTTAAAATGTGTATTACAGCGAACCATTTTTCCCTCATAAAATGGCTCGATTCGATACATGTATTACAACGGGCCGTTTTCCAAGAGTGCTAAGTGGCAGGCACGAAAGGCCACGCACGGAAGGCATGGCCCCAAAGACCTACTTGAACAGCCTGCGATAAAGCTTGAGCGAGCCCTCCCATACGCTAAACAGCGGGCTCAGCGGCTTATCGAACGTGCCGATCCACTGCGTGGGCTCCTCGATAAAGAGCATTTTGAACTTGCTGATACCGTCGTTGAGCAGGCCGTTGAGATCGTAGAGCACAGCTCCGCTCTGCTTGGCCTCAAGAATCGCCGTCCACTTGAGCAAGTAGTTGGCGCGCTTTGTTTTACCTTCCTCGTTCACGCCGCCCCAGAGCTCAAACGCAGCGGCAGGCGTGGTGACGTTCCACAGAAACGCGAGCAGGCGACCTTCGCACTCGGCGACAAAGACCTGGTTCACATCGTCCATAGCGTCAAATGCCACCTGGTAGTAATGGTCGTCATGGATAAAGAAGTTATCCTCTTCAGCCGTCTTGTGATAGAGGTCGAGGATGGCCGGCAGGTCCTCACGCGTTGCACGACGCACCTCGACGCCCATGCGCCCGGCCTTGCGAATGTACTGGCGGGCCTTCTTGGAATGAAAGCTCTTGAGAATGGCATCCTCATCCGGCACGGTATCGATCACCGCGGTGTTAGCGATCAAGATGGTACTCCCCTGCTTCCAACCGTCATTGAGGGTCACGCCGGACACGCCCGGGTCGATCTTAAGCGAAACGGCGTGCACGTGCTCGCGGCACCACTGGGCGAAAAGGTCCGCAGCGCGGGGCAGATCGGCGACATCCTCAACAATGGGGCCGCGCGGAGAATAGCAGATGCTCTTGAACGGCCAGGGAAGCTTGCGCACCAGTACCAACGCGGCGCAGACAAATGAGCCGGCATCCTCGCACACCACATGATGCGCGGTCCAAGAACCGGTCTGCTCCTTGAGCGATCCCCAGCCCCAAGACTGCATGGGGTGGCCGTTATGGGTTCGGACAATCTGGTCCCAGGCCTCTTGCGTGTCGATCAGACGATATTCCACGGTTGATACTCCATCTATCTCTAATATCCGGCAAACATGCCGGGCTTCATTACAAAGATTGGCAGACAGGTAGGTGGACGATGAAGGGCGGCGCAACCAGAAGCGGGCCCGCCCCCGCCGTCCTACGCCCTGCGCACCAGACGACCTACCTTGCCAAAGATAGCGTCGAAGAACGGCGCCTCGGACTTATGCATAGCGTATGACAAGCCATAGCACACAATCAAGGATGGGATTCCGGCCGCGCAGGCATAGATCAAGCCGCGCATCATGGATCCGCCCACTTCGCCCGCAAACATGCTGAGAGCGAGCAGGATACCGGCGCCGGTCGCCGCGCCCAACAGGCCAAAGACCAGCCCGCGCACGCAGCTGGACACCACGGACGAAAGACCCAGGGAGCCAATCTCGCGGCGAACATTCAAAATGGTCACCACGTCGACGGCGATAAAGAAGAACGTGGAGCTAAACGGAACCACGTACAGGCCGTAAACGGGCGTGAGGACGATGCAGAACGTCACCTGCACCACGGCGGCCACGCAGGTGGCGATGGCGTAGAACTTCATGCGCATAAGCGAGGAACATACCTTCTGCAGATAGGTGGACAGCGCGTAGAACGGCAACGCCACGGCCTGGACCTGCAGGTAGGCAGCCGTAAGTGCGGCGTCCTCGGCATCAAAACCGCCTATGACCGCGATGAGCACCGGGGCGAAGACAATCAGCAGCAGCGAGCACGGAATGAGCGTGAACATGAGCTTGCGCATGCCGGAGACCAGCGCGCGCTTGTAGGCGTCCATGCGGCCCGCAACGCGGAAGTTGGACAGCTCGGTAAACATAGTGACCGAGATGGGGATCGCCAAAATGGAGTATGGCAGCACGTACCACACGCGCGAGTAATATGCGATGGCGGCGCCGTTGGCCGTGACCTGCAGGGCGCAAGAGGACTGCACGGCAGACGTTGGGAACGACGCGAACGTGACCACCAGCGTGGGCAGACCGATAGCCAAGGTCTCCTTGATGGCGGGGTCGTGCAGATCGACGCGGAAACGAAGGCGTACACCGTGGCGCGCCAGGGCGGGTATCTGCATAAAGACCTGCGCGGCGACGCCCAAGGGATTGCCCACGGCCAAGATGATCAGTGCCTGCTCCCACGTAAGGATGCCGCTCTTGACCACATATGCATACAGCGAGAACGACGCGATGGTGATGACGTTGTTCACAATGGGAGCGGCGTTGCTCCAAAAGTAGTCGCGCTCCGCATTGAGTACGCCGGAGATAATGGACGAAAGACCGTACAGCACGATCTCGAACGCGAAGAACCTAAAGAACCATACCGCGAGGTCGAAGTTGAAGTCAGAGCTGGCACCTGCGGACTGCGTCCAAATGAGCGGCGCCGCAAAGATAAAGCTCACCACGGACATCACGCCCATGAGCATGACAACGAGCGAGAGCAGGTTGGACGCGTAATCCGCCGCGCCCTGGCGTCCCAGACGCTTGCGTACGGAAACGTAGACGGGCAAAAACGAGGTGATGAGCATGCCGCCCATGACCAGCTCGTACAAGAAGTTAGGCATAGTCGAGGCAACCGTGTAGCAGCTCGCCACCGCCATAAGGGCGCCGGACAGTGCGTTGGCCTGGGCCATGGTGCGGCCAAAGCCGGTGATGCGGCTGATGATGACGAGGATGCTCGCCGTGTTCGCCTTTTGCGAGGCGATCTGCTCGACCTCCTCCTCGCTCTCGAAATCCTCGTCCATAGCGGGAATCACGCCGGTGGACTCTACGGACTCAGAAGAGACGGCAACGGCATGCGCGGGTGCGGTGTGCGCGGCCCGGGCGACAGAGGGGCGGCCAAGCGCACCGGTTGCGTCAGCATCGCCAAACAGCTCTCCGGTGGCGAAATCGCTCCCTTCCTCTGCCACAAGCTCGGAATCAGCGGGGAACAGATCGCCCACGTTGTCCATCTCGCCCATAGGCTGCACGGGAACAGGGGCCAGCGCCGCCTCTAAACGCGAGCGCTCCGCAGCAGACAGATAGACAGACGTCTCGTCCGGTCGGCGCATGGGTATGCCATCGCCTTCAAAGCGCGTGCGCGCAGCGGCCAGAAACGCCGTCGTCTCATCGGGACGAGGCGCCTCGCTCCTTACGGTGGGCTTGGACGCAAAATGCCTGCCCCGCGGTCGTTCGTCCATATCCATTGGGTCCCCCTTAGGTCCCTTCATTGCTCCATAGTCTCTTAACTATAAATCAGGCTCCGGGAATGACCCGAAGCCTGATAATCATCACACGTTGACGTGTTTTCTATGTAACTGCAATCTCGCGAACGGATTACACCGGAGAGCCGCCGCCCATATACGTGGCGCTGCCGGTGTTGAGCGTAGCGGTAACAACGCCAACGCCGGGCATGGAGGCGTGAACGTAACGGCCGCCGCCAATGTAGATGCCCACGTGGTAAATCGAGGTTGCGCTGTAACCCCAGAAGACCAGATCGCCGGGTTTCAGCGAGCTTGCGGAACGCACCAGGTGACCCTTGGACTGAACCAGGTTGAACTGGCCTTGCGACCAATGGGTGATGGAATAACCAACCTGCGCGTAGCTGTAAGACACCAAGCCGGAGCAGTCGAAGGTGTTGGGGCCGGCAGTACCGTATACGTACTCCTTGCCCACCTGCGCCAACGCGATATCGACCACGCTGGAAGGAGCGTTGCCGGAATTAGAGCCGTAATCAGGAGTGCTGGGCTTGCTGGGCTTAGACGGAGTCTCGGGCTGGCTGGGGGTCTGGGGTTGGCTGGGCTGCTGAGGCTGGGAGGGCTGCTGGTTGCCAGCAGAGGTGTTTCCTCCATTTCCTCCAGCATTACCGGCATTGCCCGAGTTGGAACCGCTATTGGAACCGTTGCTGGAAGAGTTGTTGTTGGACGAGGAGCCGTTGTTCTGCTGCTGGGCGGCCTGCTGCTTCGCATACTCCTCCTGGGCGATGCGAAGGGCCTCCTCCTCGGCAAGCTGCTCCTTCAGCTGGTTATCGAGACCGCTGTAGAAGTTCTGCTGGGCGTTGACGCGAGCGGCGACCGTATCGGTCTGCTGCTGCTGGTCGGCGACCAGCTGCTTCTGCTCGGCCTCCTGCTTCGCCAGGTCCTCCTGCTTCTTCTCAAGCTCGGACTTGGCAGTGCGCACGGCGTCGATTGCCTGCTGATCGCGCTCGGCGATTTTGTTCGCGTAGAACATGCGAGAAAAGAGCTCGCTAAAGTCATTTGCACCAAGGATGACGGAGAGAAGGCTCGCATCGCCTCGCTTATAGCTATCTGACAGGCGACCGCTCAACTCTTCCTGGGCGACCTTGAGCTCAGCTTCCTTTTCCGAAATCTCGGTCTTGGTGGACTCGATCTCGCTCTGGACGTTGCTCAGGTTGGTCTTAACCTCTTGAAGCTTATTACCAGCGAGCTCGAGCTCCTGCGTGTAACTCATAAGCTGAGCATACGCCTCGTTAACGCGCTGCTGCAACTGGTCAGAAGGCTCAGCGTAGGCGGGCTGAGCGGGAATAGTGCAAGCCGCGAGTGCAAATGCAGTGGCAACCGTAACAGCCGCGCGAGTACGTTTTAGCATCATTTCATCGACCTTTTCTATCGACGGCGGACCGTTCTATACTAGCAGCCCCGCAACCATCGCGCCAATGGCGTTCACGTCCTCAACACCTTTCAGGCCGTTTACGGGCCCCAATCACACGCTCGCGTCGGTCGCGCGGCAAATGTCGGCAAACGTCGCCGCGCAGTAAGTTCCAAGGTCATCGGGCGTGATTTCAATCTGCACACCGCGGCGTCCGCCAGAGATCATGATGGTGTCGAATAATTGTGCAGTTTCATCGATGAGTGTGGGGGAACGCTTCTTCATGCCCACCGGGGAGCACCCGCCGCGGACATAACCCGTTGTTGCAAGCAGGTCGCGAACATGCAACATCGACAGAGACTTCTCCCCCGCCGCCGCTGCCGCGCGCTTAAGATCCAGCTCCTCGGCAACCGGGATGCAGCACACCACATGACCGCCCTCGGGCGTCGCCGTCACCAACGTCTTGAACACGCAATCGGGATCCTGACCCAGCACGCTGGCAACATGCGTACCGGATAAATCGGATTCGTCCACCTCATACGTATGGACCGTATAGGCGAGCCCGGGCGCGATCGAGTTCGCGCATTGCATTGGTCTTCTGAAGCTTCTCGCGCTTTGCCATCGCGCTTCCTCCTTGCGATCCCCACGCCCCGGCTCCGTAGGCGAGCCCTCGGGCTGATTACTTGGACGAGCTTTTGGGTGGAAACCCTCTAAAACGAGTCCCGATACAACAAAGGCCCCCGCTAGGAGGCCTGAAGAAATCTGGAGCCGGAGGAAGGATTTGAACCTAGAATCTGCGGAAAACGAGACCGCCGCTCTAACATTGAGCTACACCGGCATATATGCGCTGCACTTGCAGCGAGATATATAGTACGCGCGCTTGCCGCCGCACACGGGGCCGAAGGGGAATATGCACATCTTCAACACGAAGCCTCATCGCGAGGCGACCGACGGGACCCCGGCATGGCCCCTTCACGCCCCTATGGCGAGCTCTCTGGCACCAAAAGGAATCCATCACCCCGTCCCCCGAATACGTACGCGCCGCATGCCGACAAGACGGAATATTCCACACAATCGCAGGGGAAAATGGAATAGTTCGTATGTTCTGGACGAGTACAGTCCGGATCCGGGCTTGCCCGGCAAATGTGAAAGGAGCATATACATGCTACTGGAAGGCAAGAAGGCAGTTATCACCGGCGGCACCCGCGGCATCGGCTACGCGATCGCAGAACGCTTTATCGAGGAGGGCGCTGTTGTAACCGTCTTTGGCTCCCGCCAGGAAACCGCTGACGCCGCAGTCGAGAAACTGCTGGCAGCGCACCCCGATGCCAAGGTTTGGGGCCGCACCTGCGACCTTACCTCCCTTGACGCCGTGACCGAGGCATTCAAGGCAGCCGCCGAGGACATGGGCGGCCTGGACACCGTTGTCAACAACGCCGGCATCTCCCAGTCCACCCCGCTGCTTGACTACACCGCCGACGAGTGGCAGAAGGTCATGGACCTCAACGTCACCGCCGTCTTCAACGGCTGCCGCGCCGGCGCGCAGATCATGACCGAGGCGGGCCACGGCGGCACCATCACCACCACCAGCTCCATGGTCTCCAAGTACGGCCAGCCCTCCGGCTGCGGCTACCCCACTTCCAAGTACGCGGTCAACGGCCTTACACAGTGCCTGTCCCGCGAGCTCGCGCCCAAGGGCATCCGCGTGAACGCCGTCGCCCCCGGAATCACCAAGACCGACATGGTCGCCGCGCTGCCCGAGAAGATGATCGCACCGTTGATCGCCACCATCCCGCTGGGCCGCATCGGCGAACCCGAGGACGTCGCCAACGCCTTTGTCTACCTGGCGAGCGAAATGTCCTCCTACGTAACCGGCGCCGTCATCCCCGTCGACGGAGCCGCCCGCTCCTAATGCTGCGCCGGAGATGAAACGCAGGGGCGAACGCCCGTCATCATCGCGCTCGATGCGTCCAGCATGCACTTAGCAAGAGGCCCCGGCAGTTCATGTTGAACACCGGGGCCTCTCGTATGGAACAACGCTCATTTATTCAACAGGGCATCAGGATATTCGTCCCTGTCTAACAGACCCTTTCCCAATATAAACGCCCGAGGGCACCCATTTTAATTCCCTCCCCCTCATGAACTTCACTCGACACTGAGGAGCCGTTGCGGAATGTATTCACGACGTCTTGCTCGTAGGCACGCTGCTCGTCATTGGTAAGCACGTGGGCAAAGGGCTCGGTCTCGCCCGAAGTGGAGGGCAGGGGCTCCGCGGGAGCACTCGTTGCCACAGCGATCACGTCCTCCGCCGTCACGCAGTCGCGGCCATCAGGCTGCCAGCAAGGCGAGGCGAACGTCCCATCTCCCGTGTCCTCCCAGGCCCCGGTACCCACTCCCACCACGTAGTAGTGGTCGCCTTGGGCGTTGTAATAGGTACCATCATCCAGCTGGTAGAGGAACAGAAGGTAACGGAAGCCCTCGTCGAACGCGGGCGTAGCGTCGTTTACCGTCGCAACAAATTCTCCCGAACCCCCTTCAACCCGCACGGCAATTGTCTTTGCCGTCTCATCCGCATAAGCCGGGGACCCTCGGAAGACCTCGTCCACGGTAATGAACACATCGGTGAAGAATCTCGGCTCCTTGTCATCCGACGGGTCGACAACGAACGCGTTTGACTTACCCACAACCGAGCCGCTCACAACAAGATACGAGCGCTCCATCAGCTCATCAATAGAAAAACCTGGCATCTGGGCAGAAACATGCTGAACAATACGGCCGCCATCGCCCTGTTCAGTCGTAGCCTCATGATTGTCCCACGCAGAACCCGCATACGCTTGCGATGCTAAGGAAGAATCAGCCACCTCACCCTGCGCCAAGGCCGCTGCGATCAGCACGAGAGCGGCTACGCACGACATCGTCACGACTGCAATCCAATGTTTGCCTTTCATCATCTGCCTCCCTCTAATACAAATACTTGACGCCATTTATGTCATCTGAAGCAAGGGATCTACGAAGCGTGTTCGTATATACATAGCGATACATAACGGCGTTTGAATACTCGGAATGACCTAGGCCCACCGAATGGCCCATTTCATGAAGAAACACGCTTTGAACGTCATAAGCACCAGAAGCTGCTCCGTTGTTCCAAGAATAATTAGCATTAATGTCAACATCTGACTCGCTTAAAATGCCAGTCATGGAATCATACCAGTAGGTATTCTGTGCGACGTAATTTGAACCTCCTGATTTAGTTTTATATATACGACACAATCCATCCCTCGACGGATATGAGGTCAAGCTGTGAGAAGTGTTATCAAAACAAAGGCGTCCGCCTTCTGGAAGATACACATTCCATGTCCTCATAGCCGTGCGCATAGCATCACGGGACCCCGCATAGAAAGCAGAATTGGGGCGATACCATAGGTCCGTATCGACACGAGCCGAGAAGCCGAACACCGTACAAGAAGAGTTTTCTCGTATTTTGTCGATGGTGTCTGTAATCAGACGATATGAAATGTGATTGTTGAATCTGATGACATGATAACCGTTGTCCCGCACACGATGCCCCGCACCATCAATTTGCGGCGGCAAGGACACCTTGTTCATAGGCGTGCCGCTCGTCGCCGGTCAGAACGCGGGCAAAGGGTACAGACCCTGCCGGGGAGACAGACCGAGGCTCCGCGGAGATTGCGGACACCACGGCCCGCACGTCCGCCGCCGTCACGTGGTCGCGACCGTCCGACTGCCAGCAGGGAGACGCGAACGAGCCATCGCGCGCCGCCTCCCATGCCCCGGTAGAAACGCCCACCACGTAACAGTGATCGCCGACGGCGTTATAGTAGGCACCGTCATTCAGTCGGTAGAGGAACAACAGGTAGCGAGAACCCTCGTCGAAGGTAGGCGCCCCTTCAACCTCCATCTCGACATATTCGCCCTCACCGCCCTCGGTTCGCACAACAAGCTCGTCCGCGCCCGCGGTAAGGAGACTCGTCCGGTCGAGAAACACGTCATCAACTGCCACGGAGACATCGGTGAAAAAGAGCGGCTCGCCACCGTCTGAAGGCTCGATGAGGACGGAGTCGGCGCGCGAGGCAATCGTCCCGCTCACGATAAGGTCAGACCGCACAGCCAATTCCTCAAGGCTGTAGCCTGGCATGAGAATGGAACGGGTGACTACGGGTACCTTTTTCCCGGTGGAATCTGGAGCATCACCAACCATATAACCACCTCGCTCTCCCATTGAGACAGCCACGATACCCACCGTAACGGCGAGCATGACAGCGCACACTACAACGACGTTCCTCAAAGTCCGGAGATCAGACGATGCCTTCATCACGCGCCCCACTCTCTACGCAGCGAGATTCACTCGCAGCTCCCGCAGCCTCTTCACGAGAAAAATCCTCAAGGAGCTCAACCAGCTGGCCACGCCCGTGGATGCGCAACTTGCGATAGCCCGTACGCCGTGCAGAGTTGACCGCACCTTTTGAATACGACAGCTCGCGCGCAATATGAGAACCGCTGCTACCGCGAGCGATCTCTATGAGCACCGCGACTTCTGTTTGGTTGAGGCCATGGGCCATAAGCAGATGCCGCACGCGCTCCAATCCCTCATCCCCATCTTCAAGAGAATGCGCCACCGCTGCGTGATCAAAGAAAAGGCCCTGGAACGCGACAACGCCGCCCGCAAGGAAGACGCATGCCACAAGCACGGTTTCAAAGGCCTCGCTCACCATATTGGACCACGCCGCCTCGATTCCGGAATAATAGCGCACCGCTTCACTTATCCAAAGAATGTCGCAAAGCATGAAAGCCGCCGCTGCACCGAACGCAAGCCCCGTTGCAATCCCCCTCCTACCATCCGCTGCGCATGCCCCCACCGCCGTTGCATGAAACACGCCTAGCAGCAGCGACACACAACCGAAAACGCCCAAGAGACTAGAGAAATCTACTCGCGCGAGCCAGATATCCCGGAGTACGTTAGCTAGCAGCACGATAGCGCAAAGCCCGACCGCACTTACTGCAACGTCACTCCCCCACACCCTCTTTATGAAGACGAGCTGCCCAACCACGACAAGCATGACGGATAGGAAAGCGCAGACGGCACTCGCCACCGAAACGCCACCGAGCAAAGCCAGCGACAGCGCTCCGGAAGCGAGCGCGCTAGAAAGCGCATCGCCGAAAGCGGCGCGCGTGACACTCGGCTGCTTTTGGGCATCGCATGCCGGCTCATCAACACTGCCACGCAGCAATGCCACGTCAGCCCCAATGGCAACCAAAGCGACAAGGATCATCACGGCAACCCAAACAGAAGGGACGATTGCTGCCACAACGTAGACGCCAACAACCACGCATGATGCGCGAAGTGCGTGCAGCGAAGCATCGACGTTATCTCTAACATCCATCCGTAAAATCGGTACACCGCCAAGCGACCACCCCACGCCGAAGCCCGCGACACCGCCCACCACGGCCTCTAAACCCGGAACGGCATCGTAGGAAAGACCGGTCGTGGCAGCAAAGCCAAAGCTCACCAAACGCGCCAGCAGCACAACATGACCAACAAGCGCGACACACGCCCCCACCTTGCCAAAAGGACGAACGCCGCTTATCAACGTCAGCGCGACAACACCAACCAACGCACCCGTAAAGAGCGCGTTTCGAAAAACCGCGGAGAACACGCCTGCCGTATCTGAGAAAACAAGCAACAGTGCGAGCACGTTGACAGCGACGAGCAACCTGAGAGCATACGCAAGCATATCCCCCGCGCCGTCACTTCGATCGAAGGCCCCCTCCGCCGTGCATGAATTCCGCTCATCGACGGCAGATAGCTTCTTTTCCAACTGTGTTGCATATGTTTCTCGGAACACCTTAAATGAAGCGACACCTAACTTGCGATACGCACGCTGGAGATACGAGCGGACAGTGGCGGCCTTGATACCCAGCTCGACCGCGACCTCCTCGGATGTGAAGCCCCGACACGTTGCCAACAGCGCTGCACGTTCGCGGGCGGTCAATCCACGTTCGTCCAAAACCGACATCAGCGCGGGCTCAAGCTCGTCAATATCGAGCGCACCTGCCGAATGGAACGAGGGGGCACGCGGCGCGGAATCTTCATCTACTGGCTCATCAATACAATTGAAGCGCTTCGCGAGAGCCATCGCACCCAGCAAGACGGTAACCGACGCCGCCCACAGCGGCAGAGCTTCCGGCGTATCGAAGGGCACGATAACCCGATACATGCAGAAAGTGACAGAGACACCAAGAAGGGCCGGTGCCACATTGCTCCAAGCATCCCTTACGCCGCGTTCATCAAGCTGATAAAGAGAGAGCGAAAGCAACAGTGCGGGCGCGATGACGGCGAGACGGAGACAGAACAGCCAAAAGCCCGATATGCTCAACGCAACAGACTCCGCAATGACCAGCGTGCAATACGCTGCTCCCGCAGCAACAAAAAGCCCCGGCGCAGATAGCCCCCGCGCCGAAGTACGACCGGACACCTTTTCACCCGCGCTTCCAGATGCCGTCTCGCCAATACCATTGGACCTTTCTTTGTCCATTCGCAGACGAGAAGCCCCCAATGCGAGTCCACCGGCGAAACATGACACAACCTTGCCCGCCACCACAATCGGAACAGCAACAACGGGAAACGTCATCCTCAAGACTGCAACCCCGGCAAAACCCGCAGTCATTAAAAGCGCGACGACCCACGAATTCGCCATCGCAACAACGTCAATACGCCAGCGCGTCCCGCTCCACTTGAAAAACCAAGCCCCAAATGTATCGCCCAGCAAAAACACCGTTGCCGCCAACGCATAGATTGAGGCGACCATACCCGCAACAAACCAGGAATCAATACCGACCAAGGCGGGTCCAACCGGCACGGCAAGCGCGACTGCACAGCCAAGAGCACTGAGAAGTCTAGGCGCTCGTGGGCAGACCCGTTGGCACAGCCGCGCGCACCACCGCGGCCGCACACGACCGTGCCACTTAAATATCCCGATGTTGCTTCGCATCGCGCTCACCGCCCTTCTTGCCGTCCGAGCGTATAGCGTTAGCACTATATTAGGGCACGCGCAGTCCCAATCCAGGGACAGCGCGGTATGCGGCGGCAGGGTAATCCTGATTCGACATGCGAAGCGAAGCCCGATCCGCAACGCAGCAAGAAAGTCGCCCTCTACACCCCTGACTGTGCCTGGCGCGCGCGGTCGCGCTCCAGGATGGGGCCGAGGAATTTGCCCGTGAAGCTCTCCGGACACTTGGCGACCTGTTCCGGCGTGCCGGCGACCACCACGGTACCGCCCCCGTTGCCGCCGTTGGGGCCCATGTCGATGATGCGGTCCGCCACCTTGATGACGTCCAGGTTGTGCTCGATCACCAACACGGTATTGCCGGCATCGACCAAGCGCTGCAGCACGTCAAGCAGCTGGCGCACGTCCTCGAAGTGCAGGCCCGTGGTGGGCTCGTCCAAAATGTAGAACGTCTTGCCCGTCTGGCGCCGGTGCAGCTCCTTGGCCAGCTTCACGCGCTGGGCCTCGCCGCCGGAAAGCGTGGTGGCGGGCTGGCCCAGGCGCACGTAGCCCAGGCCCACATCGTAGAGGGTCTGCAGCTTGCGCTTGATCTGGGGGATGTTGCCAAAGAACGCCAGGGCCTCGGTCACGCTCATCTCGAGCACGTCAGAAATCGACTTGCCGCGGTAGGTGACCTCCAGTGTCTCGCGGTTGTAGCGCTTGCCGCCGCAGACCTCGCACGGCACGTAGATATCCGGCAGGAAGTGCATCTCGATCTTGATCTGTCCATCGCCCTTGCACGCCTCGCAGCGGCCGCCAGAGACGTTGAACGAGAAGCGGCCCGGTGAGTAGCCGCGCGCCTTGGACTCCGGCACGCTGGCAAACAGCGCGCGCAGATCATCCCACAGACCGATGTAGGTCGCGGGATTGGAGCGCGGCGTGCGGCCGATGGGGCTCTGGTCGATATCGATAACCTTGTCTATCTGGTCGATACCCTCAAGTTTCTTATACGGGCCAACTACGCGCGTGGAATGATGGATGGCGTTGGTAAGGGCAGGCGCGATGGTATCGGTCACCAGCGAGGACTTTCCCGAGCCGGAAACGCCCGTCACCACGGTGAGCGTACCGAACTCGATCTTTGCCGTGACGTTTTTAAGGTTGTTGGCAGAGGCACCCGTGATCTTGAGCGCGCCGCGACCGGGCTTGCGGCGCTTCTCGGGCACGCGGATCATGCGCTTGCCGGTGAGGTAGGCACCGGTCATGGAGTCCGGGCATGCCATGATCTGCTGAGGCGTGCCCGCGCAAACCACCTTGCCGCCGTGCTCGCCCGCACCGGGACCCATATCGATCACAAAGTCCGCCGCGCGGATGGTGTCCTCATCATGCTCGACAACGATGACGGTGTTACCGATGTCGCGCAGGCGCTCCAGAGTCTTGATCAGGCGCTCGTTATCGCGCTGGTGCAGGCCAATGGAAGGCTCGTCCAAGATATAGAGCACGCCCATGAGTCCCGCGCCAATCTGGGTCGCCAAGCGGATGCGCTGGGCCTCGCCGCCGGAAAGCGTGGCGGAGGCACGGTCCAGGGTAAGGTAGTCCAGGCCAACGTCCACCAAAAAGCGCAGGCGCTCCAGGATCTCCTTGACTATGCGTCCGCCGATGAACTGCTGGCGCTCGCTAAGCTCCAGCCCCTCGAAAAACTCCAGCGACTCGCGGCAGGACAGGCGGCACACGTCATAGATGGACTTGCCGCCCACCGTGACGGCCAGCATCTCCGGGCGCAGGCGGGCGCCGTGGCACGCGGTGCAGGGCTCCTCGCGGATGTAGCGCTCCAGGCGGGCCCGGGTGTTGTCATTGGTGGTCTCCGTATAGCGCTCGTACAGGATGTTGCGCACGCCGGAGTACTTGGTGTCCCAATGCGTGTCGCGACCGTCCTGCGTGTGGTAGTCCACGCGCATCTTTTTGTCGCCCAGGCCGTCCAGGAAGATGCGGCGCACGCGGGCGGGAAGGTCGCGCCACGGGGTGGTCGCCTCTACGCCCAGGTGTTTGCACAGCGCGCGGAAGATCTGCGGATAGTAATTGGACTTACCAAAGAAGGTGCCAAAGACGCCGTCCTCGATAGAGAGCGAATCGTCCTCGATCAGCGCCTCGGCATCCACCACCTTTTTAAAGCCCAGGCCATCGCACTCCGGACAGGCGCCATACGGAGCGTTGAACGAGAAGTCGCGCGGCTGCAAATCGTCGATGGAGTGACCATGCTCCGGACACGCCAGGGCCAGCGAGTACTGCAGCAGGTCGCCCTCGGTGCCCTCCGGCGCATCGCGGTCCGGCAGCAGGTACACGCCCACGTTGCCGTGCGCCAGGCGGGTCGCCTGCTCCACGGCCTCCGCGATGCGGCCCAGCGAGTTCTCGCGGATGACGATGCGGTCCACCACCACCTCGATGGTGTGCTTGAACTTCTTATCCAGCTCGATGTCCTCGTCCAAACTGCGGACCTCGCCGTCGATGCGAACGCGCGAGAAGCCCTCTGCGCGCAGGTCCTCGAGCAGCTTGGTGTACTCGCCCTTGCGACCCATAACCACGGGAGCCAGCATAAAAGCGCGACGTCCGTTGCCGGCTTCCAAGATCTTATCCGCCACCTGGTCGGTGGTCTGGCGCTCGATCACGCGGCCGCACTCCGGGCAGTGCGGGGTGCCTATGCGGGCGAAGAGCAGGCGCAGGTAGTCGTAGATCTCGGTCACGGTACCCACCGTGGAGCGCGGGTTCTTGCTGGTTGTCTTCTGGTCGATGGAGACCGCCGGCGACAGGCCGTCGATGGAATCCAGGTCCGGCTTATCCATCTGGCCCAGGAACTGACGGGCGTAGCTGGAGAGGCTCTCCACATAGCGGCGCTGGCCCTCCGCGTAGATGGTGTCGAACGCCAGACTCGACTTGCCCGAGCCCGAAAGACCGGTGATGACCACCAGCTCGTCGCGGGGTATGGTGACATCGATATCCTGCAGGTTGTGCTCGCGCGCGCCGCGGATGACGATCGAATTATCAGACATGCTGCAAACTCCCATGCTGGGCCAAACAAGACCCCTTCTCAATAGTTTTGCAGCTTCACAGTCTAGCGCATGGACGAGAACTCTGCACGAACATTTGTACGTATTAAATTGTCACCACGGGAACCGCACGTCTTGTTCGATAGGACCGAACCCCATCGCTAACGTCATCTCCAACCGCTTTGGTCAACGCGATTAGGGGCACCGCGCCAAAAGCCAGTTTATTGCTTTACGAAACATGACCGACTCCGTCAGATGCTACGCAACGTCCGCCACGACCAAATTCCTTATCGGCTCCGAACTGAGATGCAATTCATACGCGCCGGCGGGTAACTCGCCGTTATCAGAATCCACATATCCCGTGGCAGCGCTATAGGGAATATGGGTAGTGTAATCGGTCTGCGGCACTATGCTAAGCGCACCCAAACCCCCTGAGGGAACGCTCGGTTCAGACTTCGACCACAACTCGTTATCAATCTGCAGCACGGCATCTCCATTTGCAAGGTTCAGGCCCATGCCTATAAGCTCGATCGCCGACCCTTCGGAATCGGGCGCCGCTGCATTTCTCACGCTCATCTCAACGCAGATAACAGACTTGGCACCGTCGCCGTCAAGCCCCGCCTCTTTGTCGATTCCGTAGCGCTCGATATACTCATCATGGGTCATGCGCTCCATTCCAAGAACCGTCACGCTGTAGTCTTCTGACCCAAGGGGTTCGTTAATGAAGGACCCCGCCAGCTCGACGGTCTCCCCCACAGCGTGTCGCCTCGTCTCAAAACGAATCGCGGTCGCGTTCACGAAAGCGATCCTCGCCACGCAAAGGGCAACCAGAACGAGGGACAGCAAGAGCACAACCTTCTTCTTCATACCTTCGGCACCCCTTCCAGGCCATTCTGCATCGGGACCGGTGAGGCGGCTCTCCTCTGCCGTTGAATGATGCGGCCGTCTTCCATGCGTACGATCTCATCCGCGACTCGCCGCAGCATGGCCGCATCATGGCTCGCGATAATACCTATTGCCCCACGCGTCTTGATATCCCTTGCGATTCGATCCATAAGCCCGTACCCGCTCTCGTCTAGAGCGTTCGTCGGCTCATCGAGAAAGACTGCGTCGGGATTTCCCAAAATGGCGGCAGCTATGCCGAGCCTTTGCTTCATGCCGAGCGAGAACTGGCGATATTTCCTTTTGTCCCGCGGATCGAGGCCCACGTACGCTATGCGCGAGCGAATTGCCTCGTCCGCAACTCCGCCAATAAGGGCCGCGATGTACTGCAAGTTCTCAAAAGCGGTGTAGCGATCGAGAAATGCCGGGTTTTCTATCAGCATGCCGGCGCGGGGAATAAAATCCAAATCGCGCCCTAATCGCCTTCCGTTGTATTCGACAAATCCCTTGTCAAGATACATAAGGCCGGTCATAGCACGCATCAGCATGGTTTTTCCGGATCCATTGGCGCCGCACAGCCCAAGCACCCTTCCGGATTCGCACGACACGCTCACGCCATCCAGCACCTTGATGCCCCGGACGGTTTTCTCCGCACCCTGAACTACGAGCCTATTCATTGCGTCCTCCCCCGGATAGCAATTGACGAGAAAAGAAGATACCCCCTATGGTGACCGCCAGCCAGGCGACCACCAGGCACTCGGACAACCCGACGTTGAGCGGAACGCCTTCTAGGAACAGCCCTTTGTGCCTTCCGGTGATGAGGTAGTTGCCCAGCAGCAACACGTGCTGGAACATACAGGAAAGCAGCAGATAGCTCATTACGACCGCGTACGCGGGAATGCGTTCGACCAGCATTGAGATGGAGAACTGCACCAACTGCAGGCAGCACGTGACACCGACGATCGAAACGATGAACAGCCCCACATTCGCCCCAGCCCCCAGCTCCTGATCGGCGGCGAGGATCGAAGAACCGTCCGACCTGATGACATTCAGGCCTTCTACCGTCACCTCGAGGGTCATATTCGACCCCGCCATGAAAGCAACGAACGCTATCCCAAAAAAGAACAGCGCCCAGAACAGCAAGGAGGATGCCACGCACCACGCGCTCTTAGCAAGCCACCAAGACCAACGGCTGCCAGACAACGCTATGCTCTTGGCGCCGACTCCAAACGTGTCCTGACGGGGATAGTCAAGCGTGCAAGCAAAGAAGAGAGCAAACGGAAGAACCCACTCGAACGATAAACTCACCGGCCTGCCCTGCATCACCCGCCACCAATCGATCGGAACGGGATGGTCGAAGGTCTCCGCAACGATGTCGCCAAGCGTGAATGCCGCTGCATCGCCTATTGCCACCTTAGACAAAGCAACCGCGCCAAATCCGAGGACAGCCCCCAAAAGAACTGCCCCTATGTAATAGGGCAACAAGCGAACGAAGCCAAGGCGAATGTCCCTGGCAAGCAGTTTTGCGAACATCATAGGTAGCACCTCCTCTTAAACGAGATGATGGGAACGAGAATTCCAATCAAGGAATAAATCGCGATTAAAACGGCGATTGCCGTCATCGACGGACTGGTGGACACGTATCCCAAAGGATGCAACACGGTAAACATGTCGAGCGTCTTGTTGCTGCCCATGAAGAACATGTTATTTACGGATAGGGACATATAGTTGATGAGCAACTGCGCTAAAACCGACCCGATGAAGAGCCGTACCGGGCTTTTCGCGTACAACGAGACGGCAAGCACCGCGATAGACCACAATCCGCAAAGAAGCGCCGCGGTGCCACTCCAGCAGAGCAGGTACATGCCAGGTTGAGTAAAGAAGAGCGATCTAAAGGGGGTATCGAGCGTTATGGGGATGCCAAACGCGAACACCTCGTTTGGATCGGGCGTACCCCAGGGCCCCACCAAGCTGGCAAACACAATCGCCAGCAAAAGTGGAATAAGGGCAATTAGCGCACCCGACACAAAGCAGGCTAGGGCTTTAGCGCAATAATATGCACCGTCGGCAACCCTGGAAAGCGCATGGGACTGGAATCCAGACCCGCGGTCCTCCACCAGCGTTCCAGCACCCGGAAGCAGACACAGCATGGGAAGAAGAAAGTAGAGCAACGCGGAGAAGGGCTTGCCATCCGTTCCCACCCAATACATGGGCGCCAAGCGGCTTTGCATGCCATAGTTTTTATAGAACTCCCCCCGATCAAGCGCCACCCGCGCATATCCATACCATTCGCTATAGCTCAGATAGTCGAGGACGGCGCTTGCGGCAACGAGTGCCACCGCCACGGCAACCGTCCCGATAAACCAAGGGGAGTGGAGCATCCTTCTCAACTCGGCGCCGAATAGCCGAGCAAAAGCACCGCGGCTTGATAGGCGTCCTGCTTTAACACGCCCAGTTTGTACCGGTCTCATAGCACCCCCAAATCAACGATACAAGACCCCAGGCTACTGGGATTATCAAAAACCAACGCATAGTTAAATTGCCCAGAAGCTGCCTGCTTTTTGGCAGCGTCATCGTAGAGTCCAACATTGAATATCATCTGTGTATGCGTTGTCTCGCCCATGGGAAGAGACACGGCGCCATCGATCAACGGGTTCTCATGCTCTACCGTTGGCGTAATCCAACAGCATCCGTAACTGACACCCGTACCCCCAATCTCCTCGATGGGATTTCCGCTGGAATCACACGGGAGAACGCGTAAATCGTTAAGATTGATCCAGTAATCCTCTTGTCCATTTTCCAGATGGCCGGCAACCGCATTCAGATTGGTAATATCGACATCAAGAACAATGAACTGATATTCTGCCGTTTTATCAACCCCGTCGCCGTACCACTCAGAGAGCTTTGCACGAACGTCATCGGGGACATCAAGCCCATCTACGGATGAAACACGCTTAGCGCTCAAAACACTCCAGTCAATCGTTCCGTAATAACCAAGGGCGCATAAAAACGTGCGGGTAAAACGCGAACCCTCTTCGCTGTCCGGATCATAGCCAGTCAAGGAGAACGATTCGCCAAGAAGATGACGCTGGCTCACTAGATCTGCCAACTCACTGTTCTCCCGCTCGTAGTCCTCCGTATACTCAAGTACTTTTTGAGGGGTGCCATCGCCCAAAAAACGAATTGACGCCACCGACCCCGCAACTACCAGTAAGGCTGATAGGGAAAGAAAGGCACGCCTCGTTACCCGCTTTACCACATCCATCAACTCCAGTTCCAGGGCGGGCGAACCGAGTCGCCCGCCCATCAAAGGACCTACCAAATATTGGGGTTGCAGTAACCGTTGAGCGGAGTGTAAGAACGCAGGCTGTCAGGGCTCCAAACACCTTCAACGTAGCCCGTCTCCCCATTGCTCCATCCCGTCAATTGGCATCTAGCAATACCCGATTGGCCGAAGCGCTCGTATACAAGATTTCGTATGCAGTACTGGCCGGTAGCCATTGAGCTCCGAACGGTAGCGTTAGACCCGCCCATGCAATTCACCAAACTGGTCGCCCCTGAAGGACCACCGTCCACATAGAGATTTGCCTTGGGAACCGTAATGCTGTTGATGCATACGTACGTGGAAGTCGAATTATGCTTATTCTCCAACGAATCAGCGGCAGTGGTCTGGAAGAAGCTGAAATCAAAGTGGAACGCACAGTCATTGTTATGGTAAGGAGTCACCTCGTTAGTTGAGGCAACAGCCATAACGGGTGCGGCGCATAGCGCGCCCATGCCGACAGCCACCGCAACGGCAAGGCCGCACAACCGCCTGCTCAAATTAATCCTCTTACCCATAGCGCTTCCTTCCTACTGGAAGATCCCCGATTCCCTCGGGCTTGGAAAGAAGCGTGCGCCAATTGGGCGGTCTTGTATGTGGACAGGGGGTGATAGACCACGCAAATGGCGTGTCTACAAGCCCGTTACCTGCTGAATCTTATCCAACGCACCTTGAGCGTCGTGGACACCGAGCTTTGCGTAGGCGCCGCGGCGGATGGCGTAGACGGCGCTGGGCGAGTAGTGCAGGTCGCGAGCGATCGCTGAGCAGACGCATCCGTGGAGCGTTTGGATTATCACCTTAGCCTCGAGCGCGTCGAGCCCCATGGCAACGCAGACCGCCTCCATACGATCGCGTGGAATGGCAGCGGCGTCCCGAGCGGCATCGAGCAAACGGGATCGATAGTAACGAGTTGCCGCGAGGGCCACGGCGGCGATAACCGTCGCAGCGCCGATAGCGCCCAGGCCCAAGCCCAGAGCCGCGCGTGCCCGAAGCTCGCTCATCGCCCCCTGTACGACCTCGGTTTCATACAGATGCGACCCTATGGCATTGACCCCCGCCATACCGACGAGAACGCCAAGCGCGAACGCAGCCATCGGCAACTTGGAGGAAAAGACGAGCGGCCGGTTCCCCTCGTCAAGCTGGACCAGAAGACATAGAGCGACAAGGGGCAGGGCGAACTGCATCCCGTGAGTATCCATGGCATATATCGCCGCCGCTCCCGCAGCCCCAGTTGCAAGCGCGCAGGCAAACCTCTTTGACGCGGCATGTTCGATGACAAATATCAGGACCACCAGTTTGAGCGACCATGCATAGGGCTCGATGCTTGCCGTGTACGGCCAGGAAGACGAACGCCAGGAGATGGCGAGCACCAGCCCCGCAACGACCATGAGCGCGGCAACTAGGAAGACCTGCAGGGCGTCATCCAATCCGGACTCTTCAGATAGCTCCGAATGAAGCACCCTTCCCACCAAGACGGCGGCGACAAAGGCCGCAGCGGGCAACGCCATGAGAAACCACAGGTTGGCAATCCACACCGCGACAGCAGCTAAGCCCAAGCATGCAACGTCCGCAATGCCGAGAGTATCGCGCCCACAAGGCAGTTTAGGGAAGAACTCGGCGACCGCAAAGAAAGACATGGAAAACAGCAGGCCCAGGGAGATGCCGATGCAAACGTTGTTGGGCAGATTCCACGTTACCCCCACGATACTCCACGGCATAACACCGATAAGGGCAAACAGACTTAGCGCGCGGGCGACAGGCTTTAGGCGAGCATCAAGAGATGCGGGATCGAAGAACCGCCCATGCGACCCCTTCGCACCATCCCGCTCTTCCGCTCCTTCCAGGCCCTCAGCATCATTCGGCATATCGTCCACACCCGGCGCAACCAGCTCACGCGCGTCCTCGATAGAGTCCACGCCCATCTTGGCGCGGGCGCGACCCCATAGGCTCCTGACCGTAGAGGGGCTAATCCCCATGCGAGCAGACGCCTCCTTGGAGCTGAACCCCTCGATTAGAAGCCGCGTCGCCTCGAGCTCGCGTTCCGACAGTCCCCAGACGTTGTCAAAAGACATGCCGCAAGAAGCGGACTCGCCATCATCTTCCAGAACTTCTGCCGCAGCACTGGCAGGCTCACGCACCTGAATGTCTGAAAGCAAAATCGGCGCAAGGAAAGAGGCGGCAAGCGCCGCGGCGACCAGCCCCAGGGAGACGAGGGGGTTGTCAATAAACCAGTAAAATTGGTCGGGCAAATACCTGATACACATGCGCGCCGTGATCTCTCCCGCGCACAGCCCCCACGCGCAGGCGAACAACCCGCGAGCGCCGGCGACTCTGGACGAGCGCTGCAAAAAGGCTCCGATAATACCAAGCGGGACAAACATGATGGGTGCAAACAGAGGTGACACCATTTCTTGCATATAGCCCATGGGCACGGCGCCGAGCATAAGCGCAGAGAACGCGGGGGCGCGCAAAAAACCAATACACACCGAACACGTCAGCAGAACAACAAGCAAAGAGCGGCTGGGGGCACCCACGGATTGATCATGGGCGGCGCGCAGATACATGTGGACGGCGCAGGCGATCATGGATCCGATTGACGTCACCTTCCAGATCCCATGGAGGGATGCGGCGATCGCGTACGCGTCCACAACACCGAGACAGCGCGCCGATATCGCAAGGACCAACGAGGCACAGAACCACATCGCAGCTAGGGCAATGCAGGTAGCACGGACGAAGCGGCCACGCCGTCCTGCGAACGCTCGTCCCCCGATGCGGGCAGCAACGCGAGGCGTAAGCGCCACCCCAGCGAAAGCACAGCAAGCCAACCAATAATTGCCAGAGAAGGCGAGGGAGCGCATGCCGAACTCGACGGGCGTCGGATCGAGGACCGACGGGACGGCGAACAGCAAGGCGAACCACCAAGCATCGACGACCATGCTCCCCTCCCCCATTATTCCTCGTGCGCGACAACGGACGAAACTTGAACAATTGTAAGTCCAGGGCATCAGATTGTGAACGGAGCCATTCTAAACAAATGAATCATCGCCTCACGCTGATGGCTAATATAGAATTCCCGCTAAGAAACCTCACTCCATGAATCAGGGTGGGCTCATACGATGCATGTCGTCCATAAACAAGGCTTGCAACACCTGTCCACACGTTGTCTACAGCCACTATAAGACCGGGTCACAATTAGTCTGCATCGCTATTGTTGCTACTTACGACTTATTTACGATGCCCCGGGATGTAAAGTGAGCGAGGGCATTGCCCCCACTCCCAAGGTCACATGCATACATGCGTCCCCACGGGTACAATGGGTTGCGTATGATTCGACCGAGCCGGACGGCACGGGCGCGAAGGGGACGCATCCCCGCAGGCCTCGTCCAAACCCGACTCAATACGCGTATTCGCGCAATCGTCCACCCCCATGCGATCGTTTGCACACGGAGGCGTTGCGCGCAGAGAGGACAACCATGGGTTGCGAGCACGCACAGGCAGCGGGCGGGCAGACCGCTCCGCAGCAATTCGATGAGAATAACCTTTCCGAGGTGAAGCACGTCATAGCCGTACTTTCCGGCAAGGGCGGCGTCGGCAAGTCGCTGGTCACCGGATCGCTGGCCATCGAGCTGGCGCGCGCCGGCCACAAGGTGGGCATCCTGGACGCCGACATCACTGGCCCGTCCATCCCCAAGATGTTCGGTATGAGCGGTCGCCGCGCCATGGGCCTGGGCAACCTGCTTCTGCCCGAGATCTCCACCCACGGCATCAAAGTGATGTCCAGCAACCTGCTGCTGGCCAACGAGACCGACCCCGTCCTGTGGCGCGGTCCCGTGATCGCCGGCGCCATCCGCCAGTTCTGGAGCGAGACCAGCTGGGGCCCGCTCGACTACCTGCTGGTCGACATGCCTCCGGGTACCGGCGACGTGGCGCTCACTGTGTTCCAGTCGCTGCCCGTGGACGGCATCGTTGTCGTCACCAGCCCGCAGGACCTGGTCAGCATGATCGTCGCCAAGGCCGTAAACATGGCCGAGAAGATGGACGTGCCGGTTCTGGGCGTGGTCGAGAACATGAGCTACGTGGAGTGCCCGGACTGCGGCAAGAAGATCGAGGTCTTTGGCCACAGCCGTCTGGACGAGGTGGCTGCCGCCTACAACCTGGACATCCTGGGTCGCCTGCCCATCAACCCCGCCTTCGCCGCAAGCTGCGACGCCGGCACCCTTGAGGAAGACCTGCCCGCCGGCATGCTGCCCGAGGCCGTGGCAGCCATCCAGGCGACCGCCGAGTTCCTGGACGCCAAGGCCGCACTCGAGCAGGAAGACGTCCCCGTCGACGCCACGCCTGCCGAAGACGCTGCCGACCCCGAGTAGGCAGACCCTCAAAGAGTCCTCGTCCAAAAACTCGTCCAAAAAAACCCGCGCCCAACCGCGCCCGCCCGCTGCCCGAAAGCGAGAAACCATGAACGCCCGCCCGCAGACCCGCTACGACGTTGTCATCATCGGTGGAGGGGCCTCCGGCCTTGCCGCCGCCATAGCCGCAGGCCGCGCGGGCGCCTCCGTCTGCGTGCTCGAGCGCGACGTGGCCTGCGGGCTGCCCATTTTGGCCACAGGCAACGGACGGTGCAACCTGTCGAACGCCCGCCTTGATAGCCGCCGCTACCACAACGCCGCAGCCGCTAAGGCCGTGCTGGGACGCGACGGCGCGGCGCGGGCGGCGGCCTTCTTCGACTCCCTGGGCCTTATGACCTGCGAGGTCGAGGGGCGCTTGTATCCCATCACCCGACGCGCGGAGACCGTGCGCGACTGCTTGCTGGGAGCCTGCGAGCGGCTGAGCGTTGACATGCGCTGCGGCGTTGAGCTCCAAGGCGCCGCCCTTGACCCGGCGGTCGCGCAGAGCGACCCAAATGTTCCAGGTAACCCGGACGCCGCAGGCGGCGCATGGATCCTCGACATCCGCGAACCCCAGCGGCCCGTCTACGTCCACGGCGACCAAAACGACCGCGCCGCCCTGCGCCGCGCCCGCAAGACGCTCGCCGGCGCACAGATGGCCCAGCGGCAGATTCGCGCGCGCTCGCTCGTCATCGCCGTTGGCGGCTCTTCGAATGGCATCTGCGACGTGCTTGATATTCCCCATGTGGACGAGGAACCCGTGCTCTGCCCCATCGCCGGCACGCTGGCACGCCCCGGCAGCGGCGCGGGCGCCGGCAACAATCCGCTCGATGCGCTCGACGGGCTGCGCCTGGAGGCCATGCTCACCCTAAAACGCAAAGGCGCCTGCATCGCCTACGAAGAGGGCGAGGTGCTCCTGCGGCCCTACGGCATCTCTGGCATCGCCGCATTCAACCTATCGCGCCGCTGCCAAGCTGGCGACCTTATTGAGATGGACCTGTTCCCCACCTGCAACAACGACCAACTCGCAGACACGCTGCGTGCCCGCGAGCAGCATGTGGGCCCTTGGAGCGGAAAGGCGGCATGGTTCGACGGCGTACTGCCGCGTGCGCTAGCCGCATACGTGTGCGAGTGCGTAAACGGGTCGGGCGATGCGATCGCTGCCAGCGCCGCGTTGCTGCACCGCATTACCCTGCGCGCTACCGGCACGTGCGAGCACCAGCAGGCGCAGGTGCGCCGCGGCGGCATCCCGTTTTCATCCATTGATGCTGACACGCTTGCCGTCACAAGCCGACCGCGCCTGTTTGCCTGCGGCGAGGCCCTGGATCAAGATGCGGACTGCGGCGGCTACAACCTGGGCTGGGCCTGGCTTTCCGGCCTGCGCGCGGGCGAGGCCGCCAGCCGTTAGGCACAGCCAAATGGCCGCGCATATCAAGCGGCCGCCCACCTCGCGACAGCCCGCCCATGCGACCAGATATATGAAACGGAGTTCCCCGTGATAGAGATTTCCGAGATCAAGGTTTCCCTCAAGGAAGGTGCCACCGAGCAGGCCGCGCTTGCCGCGGGAATGCGCGAAGCCGCCCGCCTGCTGTCGCTGGCGCCCGCGGACATCGCGCACAACGAGCTGCACCGCACATCCATCGACGCGCGCAAGAAAAGCGACGTGCATTTCACCGTGAGCGTTCGCTTTGGCCTGCGCGACGGGCTTGACCAAGCAGGCGTCCTCGCACGTGCAGACGCGAAGGCAGCCAGGCGTATCCGCATTGTGGACGAGGACTCCCCCTCCTACCCCGCCCCGCTTAGCAAGCACGCCCGCCCCGCGCTGCGCCCCGTGGTGGTGGGCGCCGGCTGCGCGGGCCTGTTCGCGGCGCTCACGCTGGCGGAAGCCGGGTTGGAACCGCTCTTGATCGAGCGCGGCGACAATGCTGCCGACCGCACGCGCGCCGTTGAGCACTTCAACGCCACGGGCGAGCTTGACCTAGAGAGCAACATCCAGTTTGGCTTGGGCGGCGCGGGCACGTTTTCCGACGGCAAGCTCACCACGGGCACCAAAAACCCCGCGCACCACCTCATCCTCCAAACCCTTGTGGACGCCGGCGCCCCGCGCGAGATCCTGTGGGAGGCCAAACCGCACGTGGGCTCCGACATCTTGCCGGGCGTGGTGACGCACATGGTGGCGCGCATCCGCGACCTGGGCGGCGAGGTACTGTTCCGCACGCGCTTGGTGGATATCGACCGCGGGTCAAGCGGCCAGGTTGAAGCTGTCCACGTTTCGCACAACAGTGAGGACGAGGAGCGCATCGCGTGCTCGCACCTTATCCTTGCCTGCGGCCACTCCGCACGCGACGTCTTCGAATTGCTGGATCGCCGCGGCTTTGAGCTGGCGCGCAAGACCTTTGCCGTAGGCGCGCGCATAGAGCACCTGCAGGCAGACATCGACCGCTCGCAATACGGCCCCGCCGCCGGCCACCCCGCGCTGGGCGCCGCGCCCTACAAACTGGTAGCGCATACCAAAAACGGCCGCAGTCTCTTCAGCTTCTGCATGTGCCCGGGCGGCGAGGTGGTCGCCGCGGCCAGCGAGGCGGGCGGCGTGGTCACCAACGGTGCCAGCCTGCACGCGCGCGCCGGTAAGAACGCTAACGCCGCGCTGCTGGTCAACGTCAACCCACAGGACCTGCCGGGCGATGACGTGCTTGCCGGCATCCGGCTGCAGCGCGAATGCGAGCGCATGGCATATGAGCTTGGCGGCGGCGCGTACAAGGCCCCCGCGCAGCTGGTGGGCGACTTTTTGTGCGGTATTCCCTCCGTGCGCGGCGGCAAGGTGACGCCCACCTACCCGCGCGGCGTCACCTGGGGATCCATCAATATGGCGCTGCCCCAGCACGTTACCGAGACCATGCGCATGGGCATCCCGGAGCTCGCGCGTCGCCTTCGTGGTTTCGATGACGAGGAAGCCGTGCTCACCGGCGTGGAGACGCGCTCCAGCTCCCCCATCACCGTGGTGCGCGACCGCGCCTGCCACGCCCAGGGCGCCCAGGGGCTCTACCCTTGCGGCGAGGGCGCGGGCTACGCGGGCGGCATCATGAGCGCCGCCACGGACGGCATCCGCTGCGCGGAATCGCTCATCGCGGACCTGGTGTAGGCGCTCTCAGCGACGTCGCGCGATGCTAGTCATTAGGGTTGTAGATATCGCAGACGCTCAGACCCAACGACGGGCTGTAATCATATTCAACGATGCAGCAGTTGCCCAGGCGCTTGCCGCTCGAACGGTAGTCGTAATCCAGAGCGCGCAGCACCTGGGCGCACGCGGCCCCATGGCTCACGGCCAGCACGCACTCGTGGTCGGGGCGATCCATGATGCGCTTCAGGGTATCCATCAGGCGAGCCCTAAATTCCATCTCGCCCTCGCCCCCAAACGGAACGTAGAAGTCACCATAGGGCAACGGAGGGTTGGTATCCTCGGTAAGGCCCTCGAAGGTGCCGAAGTTCCACTCTTTCAAACCCTTCTCGCGCACGTACGGCACGCCCGGGACCACCAGCTCGCACGTATCGCACGCGCGCTCGGACGTGCTGGAATACACGTGGTCGAACGCGATACCGTGCCCGCGCAACCACTCACCCGCCGCGCGCGCCTGCTCAATACCAGTTGCGGTAAGCGGAGAGTCGCACCACCCCTGCTTGCGCTTAAGTACGTTGAACAGCGTCTGACCGTGACGCATCATATAGAGCTTCGCCATGCCGCATCCCCCTTGCATTCGATATACCGGCTTTTGTCCTCGTTCACATTATACGTCTCGATGCCGTGTCATAAAAAAAGGGGACCGCGAGCGATCCCCATAAAGCTATCTGTTATGCCGCCCGGATGCGAGCGGTCCGTGCCCCGCCACCAGCGAGACATGCAACCGCAAGCGCGCTTGCGGCTACGCCACGGCCTTGGCCTTCTTGGCGCGGCGGAACGGGCGGGAACCCTTCTGCGGAGCCACGCCGGAAAGCACCAGCGCGCCGTAGACAAAGCCCCAGCCGGCCAGGAACAGCTCCAGGCAGGACAGGGCAACGGAAGCGCCCTCGCCCGCGAAGTTCATCATGTTGAAGAAGCTCACGGCCCAGATGGCAGCGGCGAGAACCAGCGTCATAAACCAGTGGCCAACGCCCTTGCGGTCCATCTCAAGCGCGATGAACATCACGTAGAACGCCAGGAAGATGCCCACAAACGCATAGGTCAGCGAGAAAACGGCGATGTCATACGGGAAGAACAGCTCCCAAAAGCCCGCGACAAACATCAGCGCGCCCAGCACCGGCTCGGTCCAGCCAAGCACCCACGTGGACTTGGAGACAAAAGACGCGATGAACGTGGCGGCGCCCAGGAAGATGCCAATCCACGGCAGCATCTCCAAAAGGCCCGCAAGGCCGTTGTGGGGCGTAATCATAAACATTCCCAGACCGCCCTCTACCGGCGTCACATACATGTAGACGGCGAACAGGAAGCAAAACGCGGCCATGATGACCAGGTTCCACTTCACGTCGAGCAGCTTCTTGATGATTTCGTCTTTCATCGATACCCCTTTTTCTTCCCATTAGATCGCGCAGGCGACAGCGCGCTCCTCTTCAAACTCAAAAGTATAGCATCCAGACTTACCGAGTTGAAACATAGGTTAGCGGGACGAAGAGGGGTTCCACACGGCCGGGGTGCCCACCGGTCTTATCACGGGATGCATTCGGCCCTGCCGGGCCTCAGAGCATCCCTTAGATAAGCCGGTGGGCACCCCGGCCTGAGGGGGTCCTTCCTGGTCAAAGCGCGCCGAAGGTGATCGCGATCGAAGCGGAGCCGGCACCTGCGGAGGCGCCCCGTGCGACTTGTTCTGTTCGCGAATTGTTTGGCAGAGGCAGCTGCGCAAAGCGGGGCTTCCCCATGTTTTTTTGACCTACCCCATGGCTTTGATGAGGTAGTCCTTGAAACCTGGAAGGGCAAAGACAAGCTTGCCACGGATTGGCTCGTTTATAACACCCGCTTCCAGAAGGCGCTTTTTGTAGATCGAGACATGGCTTGGAGACTTGGCAAGTCGCGTCTTTAGATTGGCCTGAAGCGTCTTGTCCTCGTCCCGACTCATGGCAAGCAAAAACTCGATATCTGCTGGAGAGAGTTCGGAGAGCGTTGCATCGAAGACACGCGATTCGAGCTCCTCCTGCGCGAAGCCGGCGCCCCGCCTCACACGGTCGATCGAAATGACGTCATCGTCATGTGACGCGCTCCAAGAGCGATAGCCGACCAGCTACAACCGAAACCGATGCAAGGTGAACTGAACTCGCATCGTCTACCAAATGGGCAGAAGCGGTGCGCGCCTCTTGAGCAAGGTACGTAATAAGAGCGGTCTTGCCGACCCGATTTAATAAAGCGAAACGGCCTTAAACACCTTTAAACGGTCTTAAACATCTCAACCGCATGGGGGTTTACTTGGGATTGTGGATGCGCAGAGGCCGCACGGGTTTCCGCCTGGGGTGTTCTGAGGCGCAACGCGCCGAACACACCCCAGACGGAAATCCCGGGCGGCTCCACAGCGGCGAACGCACCCCGGGAGAAAACCCAAGCGGCACCGTTCATCGTCCAAAAACCGCTAGCTCTTACCGAACCTGGCGCCCTTGCGAACGCGGCCGCTTGCGAACTTGGACCCCTTGCGGGCATCGCGACGCAGTCGCTCGATCACCTCGTCCTCGCTAGTGCCTTCTGCCAGGGCCTTGAGGTGCACCACCGCGTCGCGCAGGCGGGCTGCCTCCTCGAAGTCCATGGCCTCCGAGGCGCTGCGCATGTCATCCTCCATCTGGGCGATGATGCGCTGCAGCTCGTCGGGAGGAAGCTCGGAAAGCTCTTGCGCCAGGCGCTGGCCATCGGAGGCCTCCACGCCGGGAGCCGCATCCGCCCCGCCCTCGCCCGCCGGGGTGAAGAACTCGCCGTGGCCCAGCGAGTCGCCGCGGCTACGGTCGCGCTTGCCCAGGGTCTCCGAGGCTTCCGCGATGAAGCTCGAGATGTCGTTGATGGCCTTGCGGACGGTCTTGGGCTCGATGCCGTGCTCCTTGTTGTAGGCCATCTGGATCTCGCGGCGGCGCGCCGTCTCGTCGATGGCCTCGCGCATGGAGTCCGTGATGGTGTCCGCGTACATGATGACCTCGCCCTCCGCGTTGCGCGCGGCGCGGCCGATGGTCTGGATGAGAGAACGGCGGTTGCGCAGAAAGCCCTCTTTGTCCGCGTCGAGGATGGCGACCAGCGAGACCTCCGGCAGGTCCAGGCCCTCGCGCAGCAGGTTGATGCCAACCAGCACGTCGATCTTGCCGGCGCGCAGGTCGCGCAGGATCTCGACGCGGTCCAGCGTGGCGGTGTCCGAGTGCATGTAGTTGACCTTGACGCCGGCGTCGAGCAGGTGGTCGGTGAGGTCCTCGGCCATGCGCTTGGTGAGCGTGGTGACAAGCACGCGCTCATGGCGGGCGGTGCGGACCTTTATCTCGTCCAGCAAATCATCGATCTGACCGCGCACGGGGCGCACGTCGATCTTGGGATCGAGCAGGCCGGTGGGGCGAATGATCTGCTCCACGTTGTTTTGGCTCACGCGCAGCTCGTAGTCGCCCGGCGTGGCCGAGACGTAGATGAACTGCGGGATGCGCGCCTCGAACTCGTCGAAGCGAAGCGGGCGGTTGTCCAGGGCGGACGGCAGGCGGAAACCGTGCTCGACCAGCGTGACCTTGCGCGAGCGGTCGCCCTCGTGCATGCCGCGGATCTGCGGCACGGTGACGTGGCTCTCATCGATGATGCAGACCATGTCCTTGGGGAAGTAGTCGATGAGCGTGAACGGGGGCTCGCCGGGCTTGCGGCCGTCCAGGTGGCGCGAGTAGTTCTCGATGCCGTTGGTGAAGCCCATGGTCTCGAGCATCTCCAGGTCGTAGTCCGTGCGCTGCTGCAGGCGTTGGGCCTCGAGCAGCTTGTCCTCTGCCTTGAGTTCCGCCACGCGGTGCTCCAGCTCTTCCTCGATGGTCTTGAGGGCGGCCGTGACCTTGGGTTTCTCGGTGACGTAGTGCGAGGCGGGCCACACGGGGATGGCGTCGTATTCGCGTAGGATCTCGCCCGTGACCTCGTCGATCTCCGCGATCAGCTCGACCTCGTCCCCAAAGAACTCGAAACGCAGGGGATGCTCGGCATAGGGCGGATAGACGTCGACCACGTCGCCGCGCACGCGGAAGCAGCCACGCGAGAGATCGTAGTCGTTGCGGTCGTACTGGATGTCGATGAGGCAGTGGATGAACTCGTCGCGCTCGAGCGGCACCTTCTTGTCCACGTTGGGCGCCAGACCCGCATAGTCTTCCGGGCTACCGATGCCGTAGATGCAGGACACGGACGCAACCACGATGACGTCGCGGCGGCTCAACAGCGAGGCGGTCGCCTGATGGCGCAGCATCTCGACTTCCTCGTTGATGGAGGAGTCCTTCTCGATGTAGGTATCCGACTGCGGAACGTAGGCTTCTGGCTGGTAGTAATCGTAGTAGGAGACGAAGTAGACCACCGCGTTATGCGGGAAGAACTCCTTGAGCTCGCTTGCAAGCTGCGCGGCGAGCGTCTTGTTGGGCGCCATGACCAGCGTGGGCTTGCCCAGTGCCTCGATGGTCTTTGCCATGGTGAAGGTCTTACCGGAGCCGGTAACGCCCAGCAGCACCTGGTAGCGGTCTCCGTCTTTTACGCCTTTGACCAGCGATTCGATGGCTTGGGGCTGGTCGCCGGACGGCTCGAAGGGCGAAACGACCTCGAAAGCGGCCGGCTCTCCCGTGACACCGAAGCGGCGAAGCTCCCCGCCTACGCGTTCGACCTCGAAGTTCTCCATTGCTCTCCCCTCTTTGAACGCTGTGTTCACAACCATTTTGCCATGTACCGCAAAACCGCGCACCGTATACGCGCGAGCGCACCACGATGCGTTGGCAGATTGACATACGGGGAGGCGGGGAGCCTACATGAACGCGTCCGGATAGAGCTGACGATAGCGATCGTGCGCGTTGTTGACGCGGATAAGGTAGGCCTGCGTCTCCGGGAAGGTAATCGCGTTATGCAACGACGTATCCTGCTGGACCCAATCATCGACGTTGCCCATCCCGCCGTTGTAAGCGGCGATGGCCCGGTCCGCCGACCCGTTGAAATACGTGATGAGATAGGAAAGGTAGGCGCTGCCGAACTCGATGTTGACCGCGGGGTCCTCGAGGTCGTCCGCGGAATAGAGCGAGCCGTCGACCAAGCCCTTGTCCACCATATCCTGGGCGGTCTCGGGCATAAGCTGCATAAGCCCGCGCGCGCCCTGGCTGGACTTTGCATCGGGGTCCCATCCGGACTCGGTCTCGATTACGGCCGCAACCAGATAGGGGTCGACCCCATGGGCGGAAGCGGACTGAGCGATCTGCTCCTCATATTTTAAGGGGAAAATGGCGCTTACCAGCAGCGACGGCGCATAGGAGTACGCCGCCGAAACGCCGCCCACCACGGCCACGGCCAACATGGGCAGCACGCGGTACCACGCCAGCAGGCGAGGTCGCTTAGCCATGAAGCGTCTCCTCTGCTGCGGGGAGCGCAAGGCCGTAGCGGTCCACCAGCGCGTCGAGCTCGCGGAACAGCGAATCGTCCGCGCAAGCGTTATCGATGACGAAGGTCGCCATGGCGATCAAGTCTTCCTCAGCAGGCTGGCATTCTGCACGGCGATCGAAGTCATCGGCGTCCATGCCGCGCTCCACGGCGCGAAGGCGACGCGTCTCCAGCGGGGCCGTCACGGCGATCACTTCATCTGCCAGCGCGAACGCATCGGCAAAGCCCGCCGGGGCAGAGATCTCCACCACGGCGAGCTGGTGCTCGGGAACCATGACGGAACAGCAGTTGGCCGGCAGCAGGCGAAGCCCCAGTTGCTCCAACAGGATGGGATGGACAATGGCGTTGAGCCGGTCGGCGTCCTCCGGCGTATCGAACGCACGGCGAGCAAGGACAACCCGGTCGATGCCGCCCATGGCGTCGAGCACGTCCCAACCAAACTCCTCCGCGATAGCGTCCACGACGGCGGAGCCGGGCTGATAGAGGTCTTTGGCCAGCTGGTCAAGGTCGATGCGCATGGCGCCGCGACGCTCGAGGTAGCGAGCGGCCGTGGATTTGCCCGAGGCGATGTTTCCTATGAGAAAGAAAGTAATCATGGTTACCTATTGTTGCTCAAAAGCACATCCGGGCGTAAGCACGGCAGGAGTCTTCGTCCTAATTACACGCGAGGGCCGCAAGCGGCAGGGACCCCGCGCGGGAACGGCCCCGCAGACCGCGCGGGCAAAGCCTCGTGCCCTAGGCGTCGCGACACCCGGCAGCGGGAGCGCCCGTCGCGGCAAGGGGACGAAGAACGGTCAGCACGCACAGCAGCAACGAGCCCAGCGCGATCACGCCCCCGACGATTCCTATGAAACCGATGCCCACCCCGGACACCACCGCGCCGCCCAGCGCCGTACCCGAACCGATACCCAGGTTGAAGATACCTGAGAAAATGGACATGGCCACGGTCGATGAGTCCTTATCGCAGCAGCGGATGATCTCCGACTGGTAGGCGATGCTGAACGTGGTGGCGAACATACCCCACACCGCGCAGGCGGATCCAAACGCGACGGGCGCTGAAGCGGTGAGGCGCATCAGCAGCAGGCCCGCGGCCACCCCCGCGCACGAGCCCGCCAAGAACAGGGCGCGGCGGCGGTCGTAAAAGCGCGTCATCGCGATGCTGCCGGCGAGCCCCGCGATGCCGAAGACCGTGAGCATGAGGGTTATGAGCGCGTCGGGCATACCGCCCACCTGCTGCAAAAACGGTTCGATATAGCTGTAACCGGTGTAGTAGCCCGTCGCGAACAGTATCGTGGTGGCATAAATACCCATAAGAACGCGGTTCTTGAGCAGCAGCGGCAGCTGGCCCAGGGTGAACGGTTCTCCCGCCGGCATCTTGGGAAAGCACGCCATCAAGTACACGACGATAGCCGCGGCCACCACCCCGACGATGGTGAAGGTCATGCGCCAGCCCACCAGCAGGCCGATGGCACGGCCAATGGGCAGCCCGAAAATCATAGCGATAGACGTTCCGGTCGCAACCATGCTGACGGCAAGGGCGCTATGGCGCACGTCGACCAAGCGCGAAGCGCACACCGCGGCGATGGACCAGAAGACGGCGTGAGCGCAGGCAACCACCAATCGGGCGAGCACCAGCACGAGATAGCTGGGCGCCGCCGCAGACAGAAACTGTCCCAAGGAGAATAATGCGATCACGCCGATCAGCAGCTTTTTGAACTCGATGCGCGATGCCGCCATCATGAGCGGCAGCGACAAGATCATGACCGCCCAGGCGTACACGCTGATCATGATGCCGGCTTGAGCCTCGGTAAGTGAAAATGTTCCCGCGATATCCGTAAGCAAACCGATGGGCATAAATTCCGATGTGTTGAACACAAACGCTGAAAACGTCAGACCGATGAGCGGCAGCCATTGGCGCAAAGTGATTCCCTTTTGCATCATATGTCCCCCAATTCCCCCAATTACACCGACGACCCTTATCCCAAGCAGGCCGCGTTTCTATTCCAGCGGGAGGATTATAAGGAATCGTTACCGCAGGGTTAAAGCATATTTCAAACTTTGAGGAATCGTTAACACATCTCTGCCGCATCAAACGCGCGCCATAGCGAGAGCCACGAGTGACAAAAAGAGCGAACATCTGTTTGCGTCTATGCTATGATAGATAGCTACGCAAAGCGAATATCGCGCGCGACCAATCAGGCGGCGCGGGAGGATGCGGAGGCAACACGGCGCGAAGGGAGGCTATATGGACGATAAGCGGATCAAGCAGGCTCGATTCGCCGACGTGGCGGCGCGTTCACAGCGAGTCGAGCGCGCTCGCGCCCTCATAGACCAGATAGTCTCCGATCAGAAGGCGCGCGGCAACTCCCATTTCTCGTCCAACGTATATCAGGACGAGTCGCTGCTTAAAACCGGTCGCCAAATGGCCAGCTACCTCCCGGATCGCTATCGCGAGATGCGGGCCATATCCCGTTGGGATGAATCCGGCACGGGCGGGCGCGGACGATGGCTCAGCGAGGCCGAGCTGTTCTGGCGCCAGGGCACCTTTATGGCGGATTTTGAGGACGACTGCCCTTATCACGGCAACTTCAAATCCTATTACCCCACGTACAACGCCATGAGCGACCGGCAACTGCGCGGCTACTTCACCTGGCGCTCACGCATAAGGGCGGGCGAGCTGGCGGAGGCGCCGGACGCCTTTGCCCTGGTGTACATCTACGAGGTGCTCTGTGGCATTGGCGTGGATGATCCGCTGCGCGGATTCGAGACGCTCAAATGGTTTTGCGACGCGTGGGACAGCGAAGAAAAGGACATCAAGCGCCATGGGCTGACTTGGCAGCAAGACTACGTGGTCTACCACGACCTTGACCCCAAGCTGCTCGCCCAGACCCCGTCCATGGAGTTCGAGGCGTCGCTTTACGCCTTTGCCCGGGCGCTCGCGAGCTACCGCAAGGGCGCGGGGTTGGACGAGATGGACGTGCCGTCTGACACGGTGGGTACGACGGCGGAAGCGGCGACAAGGATGACGACCGCCAGAAAGCGCAAGAGCGGCCCGCTCCCCCGCCCGGACGCCGATGTTGCCAGTACGATGCTTGACGCCGCGGCGCGGCTCTCCGCCCATCGGATCGACACGGACGAGTTTTATCGCGAGCACCAAGATGACATGCGCGCCGTGACGGCCTCCGTCCTCGTCCGCCTTGACCAGCACCATCGAAGCACCCGCGGCACAACGCTGGTCGAAGTTCTCTTTGGCAAGCGCATAGAGATGTCCTACACCATGTTCGCCTCGGCGGTGTTCTTTGAGGAGCGCGCCCACGCAGACGCCCACGTGACCCTCAACCCGCTGCGATCTTACCGCTGCACCAAGGGCCTTTGGACGTGCGACCGCGTCCATTGCGACCAGGGGCGAAACATCAAGCTGGGCAACATTCTAAGGGAGATCGACCGCAGGATGCGCATTGCATGGGAATGGCCGCGTCTTTTGGACGAGGACGGCACCAAGACGCCCAAATACCTGCAAAAGATGATCGATACCGAGATCAAAAACCAGCTTGAATGGTCACGCGCGCACCAACCGGTTCGCATCGACATCGATTTGAGCAAGCTCTCCGGCATCCGCAGCGCGGCGGCCCAAACCCGCGAGGCGCTTCTCATCGAAGAGGAGCGCGGCGATGCGACGGCGAGCGGGTCCGCTTTGCTTGAAAGTGCGGCATCGGTTGCGGGGGTCGACGTGCCGAGCACCGCCGGTTCCCGTCCGGCGCCACCGCAAGCATCTGGACCGGCGCCATCGCAAGAACCCCCAAACTTTGCTAAGCATGTGGACGAGGAGCCGCGGGCTGCGGCGACCCGGCCGCCCGCAACGCTGCAGGGTGGGCCGTTCACGCCAGAGCAAGCATCCTACCTGGCTGACCTACTCGCTGGATCCGCCTCGCCCCGCGTTCCCGCGGGCATATCTGAGGACATGCTGGTAGATGCGATCAACGACGCCGCGTTCGACCTGGTGGGAGACACCATATTGGAATTTACAGCAGGCGGCGTGCACCTTATAGATGACTACCGTGAAGACGTGGAAGGATACATCAATGGATAGCTCCATGGCACAAAACCCCGTAGCGAACGGCGCGACGGCGGGCGGTGCGGCGCCGACCGGCACAGCGATGGATGCCCCCAGGCCCATCGACTTCTCCGGCGCGCCGCGCATCCCCAAGCGCATCGCCGCCGTCATCCTCAACTCGCTCAAAGGCGGCGTGGTACCGCGCATCGGCCTGCCCTACATCACGGTGGGCCGCGAGACGGAGATACGCGCGCTGCTGACCGATCTGGACCTTATCGCAGACGGCGGCGCATCGTTTAGATTCCTCGTCGGGCGCTACGGTGCCGGCAAAAGCTTCTTGCTGCAGACCATCCGCACACACGCTATGGGCGAAAACTTTGTGGTAGCAGATGCCGACCTGTCGCCGGAGCGCCGCCTGCAGGGAGGCCAGGGACAGGGTCTCGCCACGTATCGCGAGCTCATCCGCAACCTTTCGACCAAAACTCGTCCAGAAGGCGGCGCGCTGATGCTGGTGCTCGACCGTTGGGTCGCCGCCATGCAGGGCTTGCAAGCCGACGCATCGCCCGACGGCACCGTCTCGGACGGCGAAGCGCGGGTGCGCGCGTTTTGCGCCTCGCTTGAAGAGATGGTCCATGGGTACGACTTTTCGCGCATGCTCATGCTGTACTACCGAGCGACCGTTGAAGGCGATAACGCTCTGCGCGGATACGTCGCCAAATGGCTGCGCGGCGAATACCGCACCAAGACCGAGGCGAAAAGCGAGCTGGGCAGTACCGCGATCATCACGGATGACGACTGGTATGACTACGTCAAGCTGCTGGCGGCGTTTTTGCAGGGCGCAGGGTACCGCGGCTTGCTGGTGCTGATCGACGAGCTGGTCAACCTGTACAAAATCCCCAACGCCATCAGCCGGCAGTACAACTACGAGAAGATCCTGCAGATGTATAACGACACGCTGCAGGGCAAGGCACGTCACCTGGGCATCATCATGGGCGGCACCCCCACCTCTGTGGAGGATCGGCGCCGCGGCGTCTTTAGCTATGAAGCGCTCCGCAGCCGCTTGACGCAGGGCCGTTTTGCCCACGAGGGCATGAGGGACATGCTTGCCCCCATCATCCGCCTGCACCCCCTCACCTACGAGGAGCTGCTGATCCTTATCGAGAAGCTCGCCCAGATACATGCCGGCTACTTTGGTTACACGCCCGCGTTAACCGAGCTGGACTTGGTTGGATTTCTCACGGCGGAATTTGGACGAGTTGGGGCCGAGAGCCACCTTACCCCGCGCGAGGTGATCCGAGACTTCATCGAGCTTCTGGACATTGCCTACCAGAATCCGAACACGTCCCTGCCGGAGCTTTTGGGATCCGCCGGCGCGAAGGATGGGGCCGCGGCGACGTCAACGCCGGACGCAACGGTGGCGCCGGGTGCCGCAGGGGTGCCTGGCGCTATGGCGACTCCGGCCTCCACCACAGGCAGATCTGACGCCGAATTCGCCGAGTTCACGCTGTAGCAAAACTCTCCTTGCGGCTTCCCCCGCCGCAGCAACGTCGACGTTGATAAAGCATAGAAAAGGGACGCTTTTTACGATTCCAGCGAATCAAAAAGCGTCCCTAATCCCGTCTCACCGAAACGGTCTATAGAACCGCGGGCCATACCGTGGCCATGCCTCGGTCGACCCGTAGCGAATGCGGACCAAACCGCGGCAAAAACCCACGGTCAGGCCCGCAAGCCAAACAAACGAAAAAGCAGCCTTACGCCTCGGCGTCCTCGGCGGGCTTCAACGCCTCGGCAGACTCGGCGACCACGTCGGCATCGGCGCGGTGGCCGTCTGCATCGCGCTCCAGGTCATGGATCAGCTCGCAGTACGCGTTCTCGGGAGCAGTCTTGATGGGAGCCTTCTTGGAATAGAGCTTCACCGCGCCGGCCGTCTTGTTGATGGGCTGCAGGGTGCCGGCGCCGGCGACGCAGCCGCCCGGGCACGCCATGCCCTCAAGCAGATATCCGTTGTATTTGCCCTTGACCGCGGCCTTCATCATCTTGCGGCACTCGTCCAAACCCTCGGCGTTGGTAACCTTGACATCCATGTCCGGGTGCTCGCGGTGGATAGCGTTCACCACGGCGTTGGCCACGCCGCCCGCCACGGCAAAGGAGCGGCCGTCGGCGCTGGCGACCTCAAAGTCGCTGGAACCCTCGCCGGCAAGCTTGGTGTAGTCGATGTCCTTGGCCTCCATCATGCCGGCCATCTCCTCAAAGGTGAGGACAAAGTCGACCTCGCTCTTAACGCTCCTGCGCTGCGCCTCAAGTTTCTTTGCCGAGCACGGGCCAACGAAGACAATCTTAGCGTTGGGGCGCTGCTTGCGAATAAGGCGGGCGGTCAGCGTCATGGGCGTCAGAGCCATGGAGACACAGTCCGCATGCTCCGGGAACTCCATCTTTGCCATGACCGACCACGCCGGGCAGCAAGACGTGCCCATAAACGGAATCTTGTCGGGCACTTCCTCCAAGAAGTCCTCGGCCTCCTGCACCGCGCACAAATCGGCGCCCAGGGCGACCTCCTCCATACCGGTGAAGCCCAGGGCCTTAAAGGCCTCGCGCAGCTTGTCCACGTTGCCCTTGCCGCCAAACTGGCCGACAAACGCGGGCGCGACCTCGGCGATAACCTCCTCACCGGCAAGAATGGCCTGGATAACCTGGAAGATCTGGCTTTTGTCCGCAATGGCGCCAAACGGGCAGTTGACCAAGCACTGTCCGCACGAGACGCATTTGCTGTAGTCGATCTGCGCGCGGCCCTGCTCATCAGAGCTGATGGCGTTCATACCGCAGGCAACGGCGCACGGGCGCTCATGATGCTGGATGGCACCGTAGGGGCACACGTTGGCGCAACGCCCGCACTTGATGCACTTCTCTTGGTCGATGTAGGCCTTCTTGTCCTTAAAGGTGATGGCCCCCTTAGGGCAGATCTCGCGGCACGGGTGAGCCAGGCAGCCCTGGCACGCATCGCTCACCTTGTACGAGTTCTCCTCGCAAGCGTTGCAGGCGAACTTAATGACGTTGATCAGCGGCGGCTGGTAGTAGGTCTCCGGCTTGGCGGCCTCGGCCACGCCCTCGGACAGCTTCGCGGGCTTGTCCACGCCCTGCAGCGGCAAGCCCATTGCTAGGCGAATGCGCTCGCCCACGATGGCGCGCTCGAGAAACACGCTCTCGCGGTACGTCGCGACGTCGCCCGGAATAATCTCGTACGGAAGCTCGTCCACCCAGCCGTAATCTCCCGACTGGCTCTCATATGCAAGGCGCGCTACCTCGCGAAACACGGTACGGCGAATCTGGGCGAGGCTGGTGTAAACCCCGCGCATCGAATTGCTCATAACAGTCTTCCCCTCTGTAACAGTTTGTTCTCTGTTGAGCCTATAGCGATGATTAACATTTTATAATCGTTGTCGCATATTCGACTAGACCAGTCGACGTTTCTTGGTGTTTTGAGTCGCATTTTGACCGCGCCCGGGCGCCCCTGATCGCCATTGAAGGGATATCGACATGAAGAACAACCACAACACGCCTGCTTCTGTTGATAAATACCATCTGCTAGAAGCCGCCGCCTGCCGCGCCGCCGACAGCGCCGTCATGGGACGCCGCGGCTTCCTCGCCGGGGCGCTCGCCCTCGGCCTCGCCGGAGCCCTAAGCGCGTGCACCGGCAACGGATCTGGCGCGGGTTCCGCAAAAGGCTCCGCCGCCCCCACGGGCTCCTCGCCCGCGTCCGCGCCCAAGGCAAACGTGCGCGTCGCCTCGCTCAAGGGCCCCACCTCCATGGGCCTGGTTGGCTTTATGCAAAAGGCCGGCCAGCTCACCGCAGAGGGCGCCTCTGAGATGGAAGGCTCCGGCAAGGACCTCATCAACGCCTACGAGTTCCAGATGATGACCGCCGCGGACCAGATCATGCCCTCCATGATCAAGGGCGACCTCGACATAGCGCTGCTGCCCGCCAACGCCGCGAGCGTGCTGTACGCCAAATCCAAGGGCGCCGTGCGCTGCCTCAACATCAACACGCTGGGCGTGTTGTCTGTGGTAACCGGCGACGCGACCGTTACCGCGTTCGAGGACCTCGCCGGCCGCACCGTCTACCTCACCGGCAAGGGAACCACGCCCGAATACGTCATGAACTACCTGCTCGATGCCGCGGGCATCGCGGACACCGTGACCCTTGAGTTCAAAAGCGAAGCCGCAGAGGTTGTCTCCGTACTCGCTGCCGACCCGCAGGCCGTGGGCGTGCTGCCCCAGCCCTTTGTCACCGCGGCGCAGGTCAAGAACTCCGCGCTCACCGCTCCCGTGGACCTTACCGAGGTCTGGGAGCGCCTCGCCGGCGATACGGGCAGCCAGCTTCTCACCGGCGTGACCGTTGCCCGCGCGGCATTTGTGGACGAAAACCCCGATGCCGTGGACGAGTTCATACGCGAACAGTCGGCATCCGTCGACGCCGTCAACGCAGATTCCGCCACCGCAGCCAAGCTTGTAGTCGCCGCGGGCATCGTCGAGGCTGAGCCGGTGGCGGCAAAGGCCATTCCCATCTGCCACATCACCTGCATCGAGGGCTCCCAGATGCGCGATGCCCTGGAGGGCTACCTCGACGTGCTCTATAACGCCGACGCCTCATCCGTGGGTGGTGCCATGCCAGGCGACGACTTCTATTACCAGGCGTAACCGCAACATAGGAAGAATGCGGGCACAACGTAAGCGAAGCGAGGGACAGTGAAGAACGGGACCAGCACCGGCCCCAATAAACCGCAGGGAACAAGCGCGACCGTACTGGCAAAGGTCGTCGCGATCCTGTTTTGGATAGGGGCCTGGCAAATCGCCAGCATGGCGGTGAACAGCGAGTTCGTCTTAGCGGGCCCGCTGGACGCCGCCGCCGCGCTGGTGCGCTTGTTTCCCAGCGGCGAGTTCTGGCGCAGCGTCGGCTTCTCCCTTATCCGCATCGCCGGCGGCTGCGCCATCGCCTACCTGCTCGCCGTGCCCCTCGCCCTTATCGCCGCCGCCCTGCCTGCCATCCGCACGCTGCTGCAGCCCGCGATGAGCGCCATCAAGGGCACGCCCATCGCCTGCACCGTGGTAGCGCTGCTCATATGGTTTGGGTCCAGAAACATCAGCGCCATCGCGGTTGGCCTCGCGGTGATTCCCGGCGTCTACTTCGGAGTTCTTCAGGGGCTTGACCGGGCAGGCCCCCGCATGCGCGATCTTTTCCGCACCTTTAACGCACCCGCGCCCGTGCGGCTCCTCGCCCGGACGTGGCCGGCGATTCTCCCCTACCTTCGCGCCGCCAGCCAATCCGTTTTGGGCATGAGCTGGAAAGCCGGCATCGCGGCAGAGCTCATCGGCGTGCCAACCAACTCCGTGGGCGAGCGCATCTACCAAGCGAAGCTGCTGCTAGAAACTGCAGACCTATTCGCCTGGACCATCGCCGTAGTCGCCCTCGCATGGCTATTCGAGCGCCTGGCCCTGCGTGCGCTGGACGCCACCTGGCCCGCATCCGCAAAGCTTGCACTCCGCTTCCGCCGCCATGAGCCGGAAGGAGCCCCTGTTATCAAACCGTCCATCGCCAATAAAGCCCCTATTCTCACCGCCTCGAATCTAGTCTGCGGACACAACGGCATCGCATCATCAGACCCGTTCGGCTTCCATCTGCGCGCGGGCGACATCGTATGCATCGAAGGGCCCTCGGGAGCAGGCAAGACCACCCTTCTCAACACGCTCGCGGGCTCGATCGACCCCATGTCCGGCAGTATCGACCGCGGACACGGCGACACCGCCATAGCGCAGGTCTACCAAGACATCCGCTTGGTTGAAGAACTCTCCGCCATCGACAACGTGATGCTCATCGCCAGTGCAGGCCTCTCGTCGGCAGAAGCTCGCAAGCGACTCGAGGAGCTGCTGCCTTCGGACGCAATCGATGTCCCTGTCGGCGCGCTCTCCGGAGGCCAGCGGCGCCGCGTGGAGCTAGTTCGCGCGTTCGCCGCGTCCTCGCACCTGGTTTTGCTGGACGAGCCGTTTACCGGACTCGATGCGCAAGCGCGCGAACTCGCCCAGACTCACATCCTCGCCCATATGGAAGACAGAGCAGTGCTCATCTCCGCTCACGATGCCACATCGCTCGACCTACCCCTTGACGCCATAATCTCCATCGGCACCGCGTGCCATGCCGGCTCCCAAACCGCTCGTCCATAACGCATCCGGCCGAATCACCAAGAGCCCCTCCGCATGGACCTCGCCTCCTGCCGGCCACACGCCATCGCTGGCGTCCGCCACCGCGCCGTCCCAGCGTCACCCCCTCCTCGTCCAAAAACGTTGGACAAAAACGTTGTTTGCAAATCTCGTTCCGGCTATGCTAATATAGAACGCGTGTTCGATGTTTTCTGATAGTAGCAAACGCGTCAACGGCTTGTCAATGGGAATATGAAGGAGGTCGACCATGAGCGCATTCGATCGCTACGCACCCTTTGTGCAGGACTTTATCTACAACCACAACTGGGAGAACCTGCGCTCCATCCAGGTCGCAGCGGCGGACGCCATCTTCAATACGGACGAGAACGTGCTGCTCACGGCAAGCACCGCGTCGGGCAAAACGGAGGCCGCCTTCTTCCCCATCCTCACCGAGCTGTGGGAGAACCCGCCCGCAAGCGTTGGCGCTATCTATATCGGTCCGCTGAAGGCGCTTATCAACGATCAGTTTTACCGCCTTGGAGACCTGTGCGAAGAGGCGGATATCCCCGTATGGCACTGGCACGGCGACGTCTCCGCCTCGCACAAAGCGAAAATGCTCAAGCATCCCAGCGGCATCCTGCAGATCACGCCCGAGTCTCTCGAAGCGCTGCTCATGCACAAGCACGCTGCCGTGCCGCGGCTCTTTTGCGACCTGCGCTACGTGGTGATCGACGAGGTCCACTCGCTGCTTCGCGGCGACCGCGGCGGACAAACCCTCTGCCTCATCGAACGCCTGGGGCGCATGGCCGGCGTAAACCCGCGCCGCATCGGGCTTTCCGCGACAATAGGCGACTCGGAACGTACCGGTGCGTTTCTCGCCAGCGGCACAGGTCGAGGCTGCATCATCCCGCGCTTTGAGGAGCCGCGCCGCGTCTGGCGCCTTTCCATGGAGCACTTCTATATCACGGGCCCCCAGGCAACCGAGCGAGCATTGCAAGACCACGGCCCCCAACAGGCAGACGTTCTCAAAGTCGAACGCGTGGCGGGCGGCGAAGACCGAGGCGGCGCGAACGATGACGGACCCCGCATGGCGCCGCGGGCCCTTCCCGATCCCGACGGCGTGACCGTGCTCGATGCGGATGACAACGCACTACTCGCACCCACGGATACCGCTCCCAACGACGCAGACCCCGGCATAGGCTACATCTTCGAGCGAACGCGCGGCCGCAAGTGCCTGGTCTTTGTCAACTCGCGCGAGGAGGCGGAAGCCGTCTGCTCCATGCTGCGCAGCTATTGCGAGGCGCGGCATGAACCGGACCGCTTTCTCATCCATCATGGAAACCTCTCTGCCAGCTACCGCGAGACCGCGGAAGACATCATGCGGGATGATGAGCAGCTGCAAACAACCGTCACAACCGCGACGCTTGAGCTCGGCATCGACATCGGGCGGCTGGAGCGCGCGTTTCAGATCGACGCGCCGTTCACCGTCTCCTCCTTCCTGCAGCGCATGGGACGCACGGGGCGGCGCGACGACCCGCCGGAGATGCATTTTGTCATGCGCGAGGAGCAGCCCGAGCCTCGCAGTATGATGCCGGAGACCGTGCCGTGGAAGCTCATCCAGGGCATTGCGCTGGTGCAGCTATATCGCGAGGAGAAATGGGTTGAGCCGCCCGCGCTGGACCGCCTGCCCTACAGCCTGCTCTACCACCAAGTCATGGCCACGCTCGCGTCCTGTGGGGAGCTCTCCCCCGCGGAGCTCGCACAGCGCGTGCTCACATTGAGCTACTTCCACCGCGTCTCCGCAGACGACCTGCGCGTGCTTCTGCACCACCTCATCGATACGGACCAAGTCGAGGTCACTGAAGGCGGCGGGCTCATCGTGGGAATCTCCGGTGAGCGCATCACAAACTCGTTCAAGTTCTATGCGGTGTTCCAAGAGAACGAGGAGTTCACGGTACGCTGCGAGTCATCGGAGCTGGGCACCATCGTCAACCCGCCACCCGCGGGCGAGCGCATCGCCATCGCCGGGCACTGCTGGCTGGTGGAAGAAGTCGACTGGAAGCGCCATTTGGTGTTCTGCACGCAGGTCAAGGGCCGCGTGCCCGCCTACTTTGGCGACTGCGCCGGCGATATCAACACGCACGTGCTCGAACGCATGAAGCGCGCGCTGGAGGAGCATGAAGCCTATCCCTATCTGCTGGGCAATGCACGCGCCCGTTTGGCGCAAGCGCGCCACGTTGCGGCCAATGCCGGCGTGGCGGGGCGCGATTCCCGACCGCTCATCAACTTGGGTGGAGACACGTGGGCGCTCTTTCCCTGGCTAGGCAGCTACGCGTTCCTGGCGTTGGAGCGTCTTCTCAAGATCAAGTGCGCAGACGAGCTTGGCCTTAAGGGGCTTGACCCTTCTCGTCCCTATTTCATGCAATTTAGGATGAAGGCGGACGAGGAGACGTTCTACCAGATAGTCGCCGCGGAGGCAGAGGCCGATTTCGCCCCCATCGATCTGGTATACCCCGGCGAGGTGCCGTACTTTGACAAGTATGACGAGATGCTGCCCGCAGAATTGGTTCGCAAGGGCTTCGCGGAAGGCGTGCTCGACATAGAGGGCATGCGCGAGCGCGTCACAGGCTGGCGCGATGCGTTCGCGGCGTTCGCATAGCCCCGCGCTCGCCCGCCGCATAGTGCCACACGGCTCAGAAGCTCGCTAATCGCGAAGGACCTCTCCGAGGAACCCCTCGTCATACGGAACAGCGGCGGGCACGCTGACGTCCGAGTCCGTTGCGATGACGAGGAAGTTGTCCTCCCCGCCGAAGCGCTCGTCCTCGCAGGGCACGATGTGCACATGGAGGAAAACACGCGAAAGCGTCGCCACCTGGTCGCGCAGGAAGGTAAGGTCCCCGCAGTTATCGCGGGAGACCACATTGGTCAGGTAGATACCCCCGGGCACCAGGCGACGGCGAATCGCCTGGGCCGCCTCGAGAGTCGCCAGCGACGCCACCGGCTCAGCGCCCACGAAGCAGTCGTTCACGATCGCGTTGTACTGCAGGCGGCCGCGCAGGTGCTCGCGGGCGTCGCGCGCCGACCCAAACGGATTGAGCGTATGCGCTCGGTGCCCCGCATGGACCGAACGATGGGCGGGATCGGGCAAGCTGACTTCAAAAAGGCGATCCTGCTGGTCGAGAAACGCGCGCGCGTCCGCAACAAAGACGCGCATGCGATTGCCGCGGGCTCGGGCGGCGTCGCCCAGGCGCTCCTCAAGCTCGTCCACAAAAAACCAGCGGCGTGCAGCAGAAACCACCGCGGGATCGATCTCCACAACATCAAGAGAGATTCCCTCGCGCGTGGTGAGCAGATGCTTTGGGTATGCAAACCCGCCGCCTCCCAGCATAAGGACATCGGTCATACCGTGCCCAAAAGCAGAGGCAAGCGGGGATTCCGCCGAAAACATGGTATCGAAACCGCGATAGTACTCGAACACGGGTTCAAAGCGGTGCTCGCCCGTATACGTCGCGGACTGAAACACACCGCCGGACCTGAGCACGCGCACGGGGTCTTTTGGGCGAGAAGATGCGCCAGCCTCCCCGTCGCCCGCCGCCTCGTCGCCCGTTTCTTCATCGTCCACTTGAAACATGCGGGAGCGCGGCGTGTACACCAGGGCGCAGCCGCCATGCGTTCGCAAGGGATGCGCGTCGAAAATGCGCGCGAGCGCGGCGGCGGACGCAACGGAAGCGAGCGTCAGCGCGGCAACGCCCGCTGCAACCCTTGATGATGTGGAACGAAAAACCATGGCTCCCCCTTGCTGAGAAACGCAGGTGCTGCGAGCGGTCATTGGAAATGGACGCCGCGAGCGGGCTACAGATCGCGACGCTGGTAGAGGCCGTTGTCCTCAAAGCCCAGACCGCGGTAGTACCCGCGCGTGCCCACAGCGGAAATAACGTTGATGCGAGTATATCCCTCATCGCGAGCGATTTCGCAGGCGCGCTCGACCAGTCGGCGACCCAGACCCAGGTGCTGAGCCGCGGAGCCCACCGCCCCCGCCTCGCCCAGGCGAGCGACCGCGCCGTAAACGTGAACCTCGCGGATCATCGCCTCGCCCGCGCGCACGGGCAGCTCGTCCACATGATCGGCGAGGTAGTCCGTATGCTGCAGCGACAGGCGCAAGAAGCCCGCGATACGCATGTCCCGGTCCACCCACTGCAAGAAGCGCTCCGAGGTATTGGTGGTCTCATAGCGGACCTCGTCCAAACGCAGCGCATCGACGTCGACCAGGCCCGTGCCCACCTCGCGGTAACGGATCTCGCGCACTCGCTCACCGACGGCGAGTCGCTGCTCCACCATTTGGCGCAGATTGGGCTTCTTGTTGCCGGCTTTGATGTCGTTGGACGAGAAGTCGCGAATCATGCGCGAGATGCGGCAGAACGAGGGCGTGGCGAGCACGTCGGCGGCGAGCACGTCCATGAGGACGTCTTCGGGATACGGGACCCATGCGCCGTTATCGAAATCGCGACACAGACGCGCCCCCTCGATGAGCGCGCAGGGATAAAGCTTGATCTCATCGGGCTGATAGGGAGCCTCGGTGACCAGGCTCCGGTAGTCGCACTTGTCGCTTTCCGGCGTTGCGCCCAGCAGGTTGACCATCGCGTGCGCATGAATCTTGAACCCGAAGGCGCGCAGCAACTCGAAGGCGCGCTGGATGCGCTCGATGCGGATGCCGCGATCATTGGAATCAAGAATCTGCTGGTCAAGACTTTGAATTCCCATTTGAATCTTAGTTGCGCCCAACTGCCGGATGAGCGTGAGCGCGTCTGGCGTCACGGCATCAGGACGAGTCTCGATCACCAGGCCAACCACACGATGGCGCGCGGTCTCGTTGGCGTGCTGAAGCTGGACGAGTTCTTCCAGCGTGGCGGATTGCATCTGCGCGGCGCGGACCCATGCATCGCTTTCGCCATAAAGACGAGCGAACGCGCGATTGTAGTTGAGCTCGCCCGTATCGATAGCGCGCTGCTGTTCCGCCGCGAACGCAGCGAACTCTTCGGCGGTCTGCGGGAAGCCGCACTCGCGATAAAACGCTCGACGGGCAGCCACGTACGCCGGAACGCCGGCGTCTCGCTGAGAGTTCGCGTCCGCGCACGTCGCCGCATCGAGAGCAGAAGGGTTATCCGCGAGCATGGGGTTGGCGGCCACGTCCGCTATCGCGCTATCGTTCAGCGCGCGGAACAGCTCGGACACAAACCAGATTTGGTACTCACGCGGATAATCGCTCCACGTGCCGCCCAAAACGATGAGCTCGATCTTGTCGATGGCGTGCCCCATCTGCGACAGCGCCGTCAAGCGCGCGGACACCTGCAAGTAGGGGTCGAACCACGTTTGCTCGGCGCGCTCGCACGCGGGCTCGCCGTGCAGATAGCTCTTGGGCATGCGGATATCATTGGGGCAGTAGCGGCAATCGCTGGAACACGGCCAGGGCTTGGTGATGACCGTAATGGTCGCCACGCCCGACGCCGTGCGCCGCGGCTTCATGCGCAGCACCGCCAGCAGCTTCTCCTCCAGCTCCGGCGTCACTCCCCAGGACGCCCAGCGCTGGGGCTCGTCGCGCTTGACGTGCTGGTAGAACGGCAGCAGACGACGCTTGGCGTAAGCACGCTTGTCCGCGGCGTCGCGTCGCGCCTGGGCGTTGATGATTTTCACCAGCGAGCGATCGTCGACCTCGCGACCGACGGCAAGCTCACTCAGTATGTTCAAAATGATGTCTTCCATGGCAGGAATTGTATCGTAAAGAACGGGGCATCGTCTTGCTCCCCCACCTGTCGACTCGCATATGATTATGTTTGCAATACCGGAGAAGATCGTCCCGCCCCCCTCGCCCTCACCAAACAGAAAGCCCCCTTACATGGACAACGCCACCGCCCAAAACCTTATCGACCTCAACACGCGTTTCTATGCGGAACACGCCGCTTCCTTCTCGGCCACCCGCAGCGCGCCATGGGAAGGCTGGCGGCACGTGGCGGACATCGCGCGCGAGCACTTTGGCGACACGCCCGCCGCGCTCCGAGTCTTCGACCTGGCCTGCGGCAACCTGCGATTCGAGCGCTTCTTGGCAGAGCAGCTTCCGCACACCTCGCTACATGCCACCGCGATCGACAACTGCCCCGCGCTCGCCGCGAACATGAACGAGTTTGCACGCGTCGACTACCACAGCGCAGACATCCTTACCGCCCTTCTCGCCGAGGACGAATATGGTGGCGATGACGCGATCGCAGGTTCCCGGACCTCCGCACTCAACACGGCTTTTCCCCACGTCTCCTGCGATCTTTCCGTCTGCTTTGGCTTCATGCACCATGTGCCAGGCGCAAAGCTTCGCCGGGCAGTGCTCAGCCGGCTCATCGACAGCGTTCGCCCGGGCGGCATCGTCGTTATCTCATTTTGGCAGTTCATGAATGATAAGCGCATCGCTCGCAAAGCAGCGCGCTCCCTCGACCTCGCACTCGCCCAGCCTCCGTTCGCGGGCTTCGCCTCCAGTTCGCTGGAAGAGGGCGACCACCTCCTTGGTTGGCAAGCCGACGACGCTGCCTTTCGCTATTGCCACCATTTCTCAACAGCCGAGATAGACCAGCTTGCGGCATCAGCCTCGCCCCTCGCCGCGCCCATCGACACATTCTCTGCAGACGGATCCAACCACAGCCTAAACCGCTACCTAGTGCTCCAGCGAAACGCTTAAGGGCGGGGCAGCAAACATGCGCCTATGGGGTGTGCCCTCCGCGCAAACGGGGCACGCCCTCTACGTAAGCTGATTTAATTCATGCGGAGCAAGCCCCCGCAGGACTTTCGCGCCTTCGCAAGCCTTCAGCATAAGCATGCCTGCGCAGTTCTTGAGGATAATTGCATCCATTTCAAAAAAGTCTTTGTATACCAGCTTGGTAGACTTTTCCTACCTGCACCTTCTTACAGACAACAGGGGTGTCTACTCAGCAAAATCCAAAATCGATGCAATTATCCGTCACATCTGCACGCGCCTGGCCAACCCCACCGCTTAGACCGGGTACAGCACTGGCAAATATACCCCATATGAGGAATAAAAACCCATGATCAGAGCCCGCTTGCCTCGCCCGCCGCGCTGCTCGCGCAGATAAAGAGCCGCCAACCACCGCAGACCCTGCACAACTCTCAAGCCAAGCGCGGGTATCATGAAACACCTTGCATACCCGCCAATCCCGCATGAAAAGGAGCAGCCTAATGGGCTCGACCCGCGCCAGAACCCCCAAGAACTTTGTCCTGGACGAGCGCTTGGAGCGCTATCGCGACGCCATCGAGTACATTCCCGCAGCCTACGCCGGGAACTGGGCGCAGGCGTGCTGGCCTCTCGATCCGCATGCGGATAGCACCTCGCCGCGGTCTTTCCGCGAGGTGCGACTCGACCTTGGCTGCGGCAAAGGCAGCTACCTGGTAGCCGCCGCGCAGGCAGAGCCGGACGTCCTTTTCATAGGCATCGACATGCAGCCGGTCTGCATCGCCTACGCCTCCCAGCGCGTGATCGAAACGGGCATCAAGAACGCGCTGCTCATCCCCGGTAGCGGCGAAAAGCTTTCGCACATGTTCGCCCCCGGTGAGCTCGCCAGCATCACGCTCAACTTCCCCACACCGCACCCCCGCAAACGCGAGGCAGCGCAGCGCCTCACCACCGTGGAACACCTGCTCGACTACCGCAAGCTGCTTGCCCCGGGCGGCACCGTCGTTTTGCGCACGGACAGCGAGCCCCTCTTTGATTACTCGCTGCCGCAGTTCGAGGGTGCGGGCTACACCGTTCAGTGGACCTCGCACGATACGCGCGCCGACCATCCCTCTATCCCCATGAGCGAATATGAGGAGCGACTGGTAGAAGAAGGAGCAACCGTCCACGGCATCTGCGCCCGCCTGGACGAGGAGCCCTCAGGGCAGCAGCTTCAAGCAGCTCACGAACAGTCCCTCAACAGCCTCTACGACTACATCCCCGAAGACCTCTACGAAGGTGCCTACATTCCCCATGGCATGAACTTCGCGATCACGGCGTTCCGCAACCGCCGCAGGAACCTAGAGGCTCGAAACAGCAGGCAATAGCCCCGTCTGCTGGAACTCGGTTTCAGCTAGTCAGGTTGCCCGCGCCCTTTTCATCAAAGGTTCATTTGTTAACGCGAATCTCGCCTTTGCTGGTTGTTCCAGCGTTCCGGCCAATTTTCAAAACCGTCGGTACTATCGTTCTTCTTTTTGGGAATGATGACAACAGCTGTCGCATTTCTATCATCAGTAGCGGCACTGCGACCACCCGTCGCTTCCGTCACATTTCATAAAAAGGAGAAAGCACCATGGACATCAAAAACGTTACCGTAGCCGGCGGTGGAGTGCTCGGCAGCCAAATCGCCTTTCAGTCGGCATATTGCGGCTTCAACGTCACCGTCTGGCTTCGCAGCGAAGGCTCGGTGGGGCGCGCGAAGCCCAAGTTTGAACGACTGCGAACAATTTACCTCAACACCCTTGAAGCCATGAAAACAAACCCACAGGCATACTGCCGCGGGCTCGCCCCCTCCCCCGACATGAGCGCAGAAGAGATCGACCAGCTGAAAGCGCGGGCAGATGCGGCCTTGAACAACATCACCTTCACGCTAAGTTACGAGGACGCCGCGCGCGACTGCGACCTCGTCATCGAGGCGATCGCCGAGAATCCAGATGAGAAGATCGCCTTCTACACCGAGCTCGCAAAGCACCTTCCCGAGAAGACCATCATCGCGACCAACTCGTCGACCATGCTCCCCAGCGCTTTCGCACAATACACTGGCCGTCCGGAGAAATACTTGGCACTCCACTTCGCTAACGAGATCTGGCGCAACAACACCGCCGAGGTCATGGGGCATCCAGAAACCAGCAAAGAAGCGTTCGATGAAGTGGTCACATTCGCCCAGGCGATATCGATGATCCCGCTGGAACTCCACAAGGAGCAACCGGGATACATCTTGAACAGCCTGCTTGTCCCCTTCCTCTCCGCTGCAGAAGAACTGCTGGCAACCGGCGTCGCGGACTGCGAAACCATTGACAAAACGTGGATGCTTGCCACCGGCGCCCCGTTAGGGCCGTTCCGCATCCTGGACATCGTCGGCCTCACAACCGCATACAACATCGGCATCATGGATCCACGCTCCAAAGATCCCGGCACCGTTCAAGGCAAGGTCGCCGCCCTCCTCAAAGGCTATATCGATGAGGGCAAAACCGGTGTCAACGCGGGCGAGGGCTTCTACAAATACTAATCCGCACGCACGGACCCAAGCGCGGTCGAGAATAACGGCAGCCAATAGGGCGCGGGCCCACATCCCTACATAACGTGGACAGCGGACCCGCAGCCATCACGGCACCAGCCTCGCGAAGACAAATGCCGCCCAGCAATACCCACATCGGCGTGCAGGGGCGTCAAAAAGCGGGTATACTGGTAGCGATCGGGAGGCGTACGCCCTCCTGGAGCAGGTTATTGTGGGGTAAAACCCGCACGAACAGCCGCTCCTGCCAGGGCGGCTGTTCCCTTTTAGCGAATCCTCCTCCGCGCGGCGGCCCAGATTCGGTACGGTCGCGCCCAAATCCACATCCTTGCGCCAGATTCCAAACATAAGCCCACAAGGCACACGGGCGCACGGAGTTCTTCTGCGAAGCTACCCCGGCAGCGGGCCACGTCCCCGCATCACCGTATAATGGGCAAAACAACACGCGATCTAACGGAGACCCCATGCCAGACAGCCCAGCCATCAACCAAGAGAATTCCTCGTCCGCAAACGCAAGCGCGACCGCAGCGGCGAACGCAAACGCGAGCGACGGCGCGTTCGACGCGCACGCCCCAGGGTCGCTAGGCGCACTGGCTCCCAGCTGGTGGGAACCTACCGACGGCGAGGAGGCGGAGCCCTGGCTCACCGCGGAGGACGCATACGGCCGCTTCCTCGAATGGGTTGAGGCCCGCGGCATCGAGCCCTGGCCGCACCAGGAAGAAGCCCTGTTCGCGCTGGCCGCGGGCAGCAACGTCATCCTGGGCACGCCCACGGGGTCGGGCAAGTCGCTGGTCGCGATCGGCATGATGTTCATGGCCATGGCCACCGGCCAGCGCGGCTACTACACCGCCCCCATCAAGGCGCTGGTGTCCGAGAAGTTCTTCTACCTGGTCGACATCTTTGGACGCGACAACGTCGGAATGATCACCGGCGACTCGCACATCAACACGGACGCCCCCATCATCTGCTGCACGGCGGAGATCCTGGCCAACCAGGCGCTACGCGAGGGCGAGGACACGGACGTGGGCTTTGTCGCCATGGACGAGTTCCACTTCTTCAGCGATCCGGACCGCGGCTGGGCCTGGCAGGTACCGCTGCTCACGCTGCCGCACACCCAGTTCATGCTCATGAGCGCCACGCTGGGCGATATGACCGCCATCTCGCAGGCGCTCGAGCGCCACACCGGTCGCGACGTGGAAACCATCGCCGACGCCCCGCGCCCCGTGCCGCTCTCATACGAATACGTCAAGACCGGTCTCGAGGGCACGGTCGAGCTCGCGCTGCGCCAGGGCGACTCGCCGCTGTACATCGTCCACTTCTCGCAAGACGCCGCGCTGGCGAGCGCCCGGGCGCTGGCGAGCTACGGCGTAGCCACCAAAGAGCAGCGCGAGGCCATCAAGGAAGCCATCAAGGGCGGCCGCTTCACCACGGCGTTTGGCAAGACGCTCAAGCACCTTATCTCCTGCGGCGTGGGCCTTCACCACGCGGGATTGCTGCCGCGCTACCGCCTGTTGGTCGAGAAGCTCGCCCAACAGGGCCTGCTGCCCGTCATCTGCGGTACCGACACCCTGGGCGTGGGCATCAACGTTCCCATCCACACCGTGCTGCTCACCGGCCTCACCAAGTTCGACGGCTACAAGCAGCGCCGCCTGCGGTCGCGCGAGTTTCATCAGATCGCCGGCCGCGCGGGGCGCTCCGGCTTCGATACCGAGGGCGTGGTCATCGCCGAAGCGCCTGAGTACGAGATCGAGAACCACAAGGCCGAGCTCAAGGCCATGGGCGACCCCAAAAAGATGAAGAAGCTCAAAAAGAAGAAGCCGCCGGAGGGCTTTGTCACCTGGAACCAGGGCACCTTCGACCGTCTGATCGAGAGCGCGCCGGAAACCCTCAAGCCCCGCATGCGCATCACCAACTCCATGGTGCTGGCAGAGGTGGAGCAGGGCGGCAACGCCTGGCGCCGCGTCCTCACCTTGATAGAGGACTCCCTTCAGACGGACGAGGAGAAGGAGCGCCTGCGCGCCCGCGCCGCCCAAATTTTCGCGACGTTGATCGATGCCGGCGTGGTGGTTCGCGAGGAGCTGGACGAGAACGGCAAGCCCATCGCCGCCCCGGATTCCCCCGATCAAACGGAAGCGGCCAGCGCACCCACCGACGCGCCCGAGTGGGATTCCGATGCGGACATCGATGCGGACATCGAAGCAGAGCCAGAATCCACCGCTACGAACGATGCCGAGGTCGCCGCCTTCCTGGACGGCGATGCCTCCTACTACCTCACCGTCGACCTGCCGGAAGACTTCGCGCTGGACCAGCCGCTCTCCCCCTTCATGCTCGCCGCGCTGGAACTGCTCGACCCGGAAAGCGAGACCTACGCCTTGGACATCATCTCCATGGCGGAAGCCACGCTTGAAGACCCCAAGCAGATCCTGCGTGCGCAAGAGCGCCAGGCGCGCGACCGCGCCATGAACGAAATGAAGGCCGAGGGCATCGACTTCGAGGAGCGCGTGGAGAAGCTGCAGGACATCACCTATCCCAAACCGCTTGAAGACATGCTCGCCGCGGCCTTTGAACAGTACTGCTCCAAGGTGCCGTGGGCCGGCGACTACGAGCTCTCGCCCAAGAGCGTCCTGCGCGACATGCTGGAGAGCGGCAGCGACTTCAAGGGCTACATCGCCCGCTATAACGTCGCCCGCTGCGAGGGCATCCTGCTGCGCTACCTCACCGAGGCCTACCGCACGCTGGACCGCACCATCCCGCACGACAAACGCAACGAAGAGCTCAACGACGTGGTGGCCTGGCTTGGCCTGGTGGTCCGTTCGGTCGACTCCAGCCTGGTGGACGAATGGGAGAACGCCGGCTCTACCTTGGACGCCGCGCCCCCGCGTCCCGCGGACGCCGTCGTCATCGACCGCCGCGGTCTCACCGTGCTGGTGCGCAACTCGCTATTCCAGCGCGTTCGTCTCGCCGCCCGCGGCCGAGCCGACCAGCTGGGAGCGCTGGACGAGGATTGGGGTATGGGAGAGCTGCGCTGGCGCCGCGTGCTCGATGCGTTCTTCGAAGCGCATGAAGAGCTTCTCACCGATGCGGACGCCCGCTCCATGGCATTCCTCTCCATTGACGACTCGGACGAGAAAACCGACCACGTTTGGCACGTTCACCAGGTGTTCAGCGATTCAGACGGCGACCGCGACTTCGGCATCATGGCGGATGTAGACCTGGACGCGACGCAGGATGGTGACGGCATTGTGTTCGCCAACTACCGCGCGGGCGTGATCGAGGACATCGCGGGTTAAAAACGCTTGAAAAAGACGACAAAAAGAGAACGGGGGCGCCATGTGATCAGCTCGACGCATGGCGCCCCCGTTCGGTGTGGTCAATGAACGCCACGAGGCGGGCAAGCCTCGCTTTATACATTGCGAAAACCCGCCGAATCCCGTCCCGCGAGCAACAGGCAGCGCAGAAGCACCGCGAATACGCACAACCAGCTGAAAACAAATCCATCATATGTGCAATATAACTAATACATGTCTCCAATTAAGTACGTGTAAAGCGGAACAAATAGACTTCCGCAAGGACCCTTTAACGTTCAAAGCGGACAAGCACGACCTTGTCAAAGGCATGGGTGGCCCCTGCTTACCCGCCTCGTGGCACTCATTGACCACGCCGAATGGGTACGATTTTTTAGCGCCGTTTTCACCTGCATAAACATCCACATTTCAGGCTCATTCATGCATAACATGCTCCCCGAGGCCTTCCAGGCAAACCTGAATCGCAATCCCCTGCTCAACGCACAGCGCAGCGCGCCCGCCCTCGCGCCGCGAACCATCCCGACAGCAGCCGCCAGGCGGGAACGGCGTAGAGATAGATCGCCAGCGCCATGCTCGCTGCAACGGGCGCGCCCATGGACGCCAGCGGGACCGCCCCGGCGATGGACCACGGCACCAATCCCGCCACCAGCACCACGGAATCTTCCAGGTCAAGGGCATGGTCGCTCGCAGACTGATCGAGATCGCTGCACAGCTGGTGCGCCAGCATGATTGCCAACGTCTGGTTGCAAGAAATAATCGCCGTAAACACAGACGTCGTTAGCGTAACCCCGTAAGGAGAAAGCCGACGCGACATCCCCCACACCACGCGGTCGATGCCCGCCAACAGCGGCGTCTCCTTAAAAATGCCCGCATACGCGGATGTGATGCAGACGATCTGCACCGCATCGAGCATTGAAACCAGCCCGCCGCCGGAAAGCGCCCGCACCTGCGGCAGCGAAGCCACGTATCCCAAGATTGCCGTGCGAGCTACGTCCGCCATGGTCATGTCCTGAACCGCCAGGCACAATGGAACCGAAGAGGCGATGCCCGCTCCTATGACCACCAGGATATCAACGCGCATCAAGGCCAGGGCGAACACGATCACCGGCGGCAGCAGAACCACGGGCCCCACGGCAAATGCGCTCGCCAGCGAAGCGGCCATATCGCCCGCCTCGCCACTCGCGGGGATAAGCAGCCCCAGCGCGAAGTACGCGACGCACGTCAATACAAAGGGAACCGCCGCGCTCTTGACCATGCGCTTCAGATTGTTGTAGAAATCCGTGCCGGTAAGATCGGCAACCAAAAGAGCGCTGGTAGAGATGGGCGAGCAACGGTCTCCAAAAAACGCCCCGGAAAGCGCCGCCCCGCCCGCCGCGAAAAGCGGTACGCCCATGGCACCCGCCATCGAGATGCAGATGGATTCCACCGTCGCGGCCGTGCCAAACGAGGTCCCCGTCAAAACGGAAACAAGGCAGTTGAGCAGAAAAGTCACCAACAAAAACACGCCAGGGCTGATGAGCGGCACGGCGTAGTACACGATGGCGGGAATCACGCCGGCGGCGCGCCATAGCCCCGTGAGCACGCCTATCAGCGCCAGCATGCCCAGGATCTTGGCGATGGGGGCGATTCCCTCCCAACACATGCGGGCAACACGTCGCACCGAACCGCTCCATCGCCACGCATAGATGCAAAACGCCGCCAATCCAACAAGCAGCGCGCACACGGTCGGCACTCCGGTAAAGATCGCGCCCACCAAGGCTGCGCAGAATATCCCTAGAGTCACAAGTTCCATAAACAGCCCCCCTCGCACAATTTAGGATACGCGCGGGCAAGGGGTTTGGCTACGGGTATGCCCATAGGCAAAGAAGCGCAACCGGTGTTCAACAGTTGGAGACACTTGTTACTTTTTATAGAAACCAGTTGGTATTTTTTAGTAAAAACCAGCATTTACCAGCAATTATATTCAATACCGTTCACCGATTGGCAAGAAAGCCCCTGGGATTATTCTCATAATTGCAGATTGTCCAGAAAAACGAACAAGGCGCCTTCCCTGTAGCTGCAGATATTGTTTATACGACATGTGTACACGTTTTCAGAATCTGTTCGAACGAACATGAGTAACCATACACCGTCTCAAACCGCACGCCGACTCGCCGCCCACGGCAAAAAACGCGCTCCCGAAAATAGGAAAACCTCGCACGTTCGAGAATCCCGCGTGAAACAACGCATCGAGAGGAGCACTATGAACCACCGCTACGTGAAGGGGTCGGCCGTCGCGATCGGCGCATGCACCTGGGCGCTCGCCGCGTCCCTCACCGCACCCGCAGTCGTCTTCGCCGCGCCGACGAACCTGGCACAGGGCAAGCCGGTCACCGTAAGCAGAGACGCCAGCGGCAAGAACACCACCACCAAGCTTACCGATGACGACAAGACCAAGGGTTCGCGTTGGTCCGCAGAGCAAAACGTCCCCCAGTGGGCGATCATAGACCTCGAAGAGTCAAAGACCTTCGACACGTTCGAGATCACCTGGGAAAGCGCCACCGAGCACGCGGTCGACTTCCAAATCTTTGTATCAGATTCCAACAAGGAAGACGGCTGGGGCGAAGCGAAGAGGGCCGTCACCGGCAACAAAGACGCCGTCTCGACCATCAAGCTCGAAAAGCCCGTCACAGGCCGCTACGTAAAGCTGCTGGTCACCAAGGTTTCCAAGTACCCCAATGTCAGCGCCTGCGATTTCACCATCATGAACTCCGCGGACGATGACGGCTCGCAGCAAACACAGGACCCTGCAGCCAACGTCGCCCTCAAGATGACCGGCGTCTCAGACAGCAAGGAGGCGGACACCCTAGGGCCAAACAATCTCTTTGACGGCAAGGTCGATAAGCGCGAATCCCGCTGGTCAAGCGCTTCCGCTAGCGAGAGCGCCTGACCCACCACCCCGCACTGGGTCTACGTCGACTTGGGCCAGACGCGCGACGTCAAGACCGTGCGGCTGTTCTGGGAGCAGCGCAAGGCCAAGGGCTACAAGATTCAGCTGGCGCAAGACGGCGCGGACCTCAACCAGGAGAGCAGCTGGGTAGACGCCTACACCAACAACGACCACCCCGTCGCAAAGACGGAGACCATCACCCTGGGCGACACCGCGAAGCAGGCCCGCTACGTGCGCCTCTACATCAACGGCAGCACCTATAACGACCCGGATGGCGGCACCGCCTGGGGCACCGTCTCTCTCTACGAGATGGAGGTCTACGGCGGCGAGCCGGCCACAAGCATGGGCGACATGCTCTCGGGCATCACCGTCAACGGGGAAATCGACCCCGCCAAGAACTTCACCGACCAGATCACCCTGCCCAAGCACGAGGGCTACCAGGTCACCTACAACGGCACGGACTACGAGCAGGTCATCGATGCGGACGGCACCATTTACCAGCCCATCGTGGACACCAAGGTCAAGGCGTCCTTCAAGGTGGTGAACGAGAAGACCAAGGCGTACTCCTTCCGCGAGGTCGAGGTCACCGTGCCCGGCTCCATGAAGGGCAGCGAGCAGGGCGAGGCCGCTCCGGTCATCCTTCCCGAGTTGCGTGAATGGAAGGGCGGCACGGGTCGATTCACCGCCTTTGCCCGCGTCACCTACAAAGACGCCTCCCTTAAAGAGATGGCCGAGCAGTTCGCCTCCGACTACCGCGCGCTCACCGGCCGCGGCATAGAGGTCGCCAAGGCGGACGCCGCGCAGGCCGGAGACGTCTTCTTCACCCTGGGCGCGGACAAGAAGCGCGGCCTTAAAGAGGAGGGCTACCTCATCGAGGCCACCTCGGACAAGATCACCGTCAGCGCAGAGGCCGTGGCAGGCGCCAACTGGGGCTCCAAAACCATCCTGCAAAGCGTCAAGCAGACCGGCGACTTCCCCTGCGGCACCGCACGCGACTACCCGCTGCACAAAGTCCGCGGCTTCATCCTGGACGTGGGCCGCAAGACGTTCACCATCGAGTGGCTGCGCCAGCTCACCGCCCAGATGGCCTGGTACAAGATGAACGACCTGCAGATCCACCTCAACGACAACCTCATCCCGCTCGAGCAGCTCAAAGACCCCATGCAGGCCTACTCCGCCTTCCGCCTGGAATCGGACGTCAAAGCGGGCGAGGGCAAGAACCAGGCGGACCTTACCGCTAAGGACGTGTGGTACACCAAGAAGGACTTCAAGGCCTACATCGAGCACTCGCGCGCGCTGGGCGTGAACATCATCCCAGAGATCGATACCCCCGCCCACTCGCTCGCCCTCACCAAGGTGCGCCCGGACCTGCGCCACGGCACCACCGGTCGCGCAACCGACCATCTGGACCTCAAGAACCAGTACGACGAGAGCCTGTCGTTTGTCCAGGGTATCTTTGACGAGTACGTGCAGGGCGGCGATGCGGCCGTCTTCGCGGACGCGGACGTGATCCACATCGGTGCGGACGAGTACAACGCAGACGGCAACGCCTACCGCACCTTTGTAAACGACATGTTCAAGTACGCGGAGGACAACGGCAAGACCGCCCGCGTATGGGGCTCGCTCACCACCATCAAGGGCGACGTGGAGGTCAAGGGCGTCTCCGAGACCGGCAAGCGCCGCCAGATGAACCTGTGGAACCCCGGCTGGGCGGACATGAAATCCATGTACGACCTTGGCTTCGAGCTGATCGACTGCCAGGACGGCGTGTTCTACATAGTTCCCAACGCCGGCTACTACTATGACTACCTCAACCAGAACTCCTGCTACAACGACAAGGTCAACGAGATCAGCGGCTTTGAGATCCCTGCCGGCGACCCGCAGATCTCCGGCGGCGCCTTCGCCGTATGGAACGACATGTGCGACTTCCAAGAAAACGGCATGAGCGAGTACGACATCTACCGCCGCATCGACGGAGCACTGGGCCTGTTCGCTGCCAACACCTGGGGCAAGACCGGCGCCGTCGACCTCGCCGCCGCGCAAGAGCGCGTGAAGCAGCTGGGCGACGCCCCCTCCACCAACTTTGGCTACGAGCAAAAGGCCAACCAACAAGGCTCGATCGCCCATCTCACCATGGATTCTTTGGACGATGCATCCGGCCAGAAGCACACCCTGGGCAAGATGGAGAACGCCGAGCTTGAGAGCGTCGACGGACGCCAGGCGCTGCATCTCAACGGCGGCAAGTCCTTTGCCAAGCTAGATGGCCTCGAGACCGCCGGGCTGGGCAACAGTCTGCGCGTCAAGGTCAAGCGCACGGACAATTCCAAGGACGAGCAGGTGCTGTTCGAGTCCCCCTACGGCAAGATCATGGCCGTCCAGGAGAAAACCGGCAAAGTGGGCATCACCCGCGAGAACCGCGCGTACTCCTTCAACTACGCCCTGCCCGCCAACCAGTGGGTTGAGCTCGAGTTCAAAAACGAGTTCGAGAAGACCCATCTGTACGTGGACGGCAAACTGGTCGACACCATCGGCACCAATACGCGCGCCCAGATCAAGGCCACCTGCACGCTGCCCGTAGGCACCGTTGGCAGCGAATCCGGCAACGCGTTCGCGGGTTATGTGGACGATATCCGCCTGGGCACCGCTAAAGACTTCAACTCCACCATGCCCTTGGACCACGCCGTGGTGAAGGCGAACCTGCTGGCCTCCAAGAACTCCGCCATCAAGGGCGATGCGGAGCTGCAGGGTATGCTGTCCCAGGCTGCAGAGATCTTCCGCCAGTACGACCCGTCGGCAAACGCCATCGCCGATCTCGCCGCAAAGATCGAGGCCAAGCTGGACGCCGCAGGCTACAAGAAGGCCGACTACGGCCGGATCGACGCCTACCTCGCCATCATCCCCGCCGACCTCTCCGAGTACGAGGACGCCGGTGCGCGCGCCGTCGCGATTGTTCGCGACAGCATCGTCCGCAACATGAGCGCCTCGCAGCAGGATGTTGTGGACAACTATGAGAAATCTCTGGTCAGCGCCCTGGACGAGCTCAAGCTCAAGCCCGTCGCCGACCTCAGCGTGGTGGACCCCGCCCTGCTGAAGGCAACCGCGGACTGCGAGAACGGCGACGGCAAGGCGGCAAGCGCGCTGGACGGCAACACCGGCAGCATCTGGCATTCGCGCTACAGCCCGGACAAGTGCACGGGACAGCACCACATCACCCTAAGCTCGGAGCAGCCGCTGGGCGTGGACGGCATTGTCTACACCCCGCGCCAAACCGGCACCAACGGCGACCTTAAGAAGTACGAGGTCCACGTCTCCGCCGACGGCAAGACCTTCAAGAAGGTCGCGGACGGAACCATCAAGGACCTCACCCGCGATCCCTACCCCATCAGCTTCGAGCGCCAGGCCAACGTCCGCGCCGTCAAGCTGGTCTATGTTGAGGGCGAGGGCGGCTTTGCGTCAGCAGCGGAGCTTCGCCTGCACGACGCCAACGCCGTTGCGGACACCGCAGCACTGAAAGCGCAAATCACCGCGGCGGAGGCCGTCAAGCAGGGAGAAGGCACAGCAGCGTTCTCGTCCCAAACCTATGGCGCGCTGACCTCGAAGATCGCCGAGGCCAAGGCACTTGCCCAGGGCTCCCCCACCATCAACGACGCCAACGCCATGAGGTTGTCGCTCATGGAGGCAATCCTCAACCTTCGCCTTGAGGGAGCGCCGGCGCCCACGCCCGATCCCGAACCCCAGCCGCCCGTGACCCCGCAGCCGCCCGCCAAGGACGATATCGAGATCCCCGCGCACCCCGGTGGCAAGGTGGAGGTGAGCCCCAAGAATCCGGATGCGGGCGATAAGGTCACCGTTTGCCCCAAGCCGCAGGCGGGCAAGGAGGTCCGCAGCATCTCCGTCACGGACAAGGACGGCAACAAGGTCGAGGTCCACAAGAACGAGAAGGGTGAGTTTGAGTTCACCATGCCCCAGGGTGACGTGGAGGTGAATGTGGTCTTTGGCTGCGACGGTGGCGATCTATGCGAAACCCACAAGTTTGCCGACATCGACGCGAGCCAGTGGTACCACGACCCCATCGACTGGGCACTTGAGAAGGGCTACCTGCGCGGCTACGAAGGAACTAACCTGATGGGTCCAAGCGACACCACCAGCCGCGCGCAATTTGTCGCCATGCTGGCACGCGCCGCCGGCGCCGACAACGGCAAGCTGGACGGCAAAGGCGGTACATTTGGCGACGTCAACGCCGACGACTGGTTTGCGGGCGTGGTCGCCTGGGGTGCCGAGAACGGCATTGTCAGCGGCTACGACGGCACCAATGACTTTGGCCCCGACCACGCGGTCACGCGCGAGCAGGTGGCGGTGTTCTTGATGCGCTTTGCCCAGAAGAACGGCGTCGACACCTCGGGCCGTGGCGACCTGTCCAAGTTCCCCGATGCCGGCAAGGTATCCGATTTCGCCGGCACCGCCATGAAATGGGCTGTTGAGGAGGGCTTTATCAAGGGCCTGGACTCCGGTGAGCTCAAGCCCGGCGACGTGGCTTCCCGCGCTGAAGTCGCAACCATATTGATGCGCTACTTCGAGGCGCAGGAACAGGCGCAGTAGCAACCCCGGGAATCGCGGCCCCAAAGCCAGCGACTCCAAAGCCAGCGGCCCCAAAGCCAGCGACTCCACAACCCGCATAGCAACCCCGTACGACAGGGCGCCCCGCTTGCACGTTCGCAGGCGGGGCGCCCACTTTATTAGCAGGCGGCGAACGGGGAGTGGCCATGGCGAGCGGGCGGCGGAGCGGAGCCGCCAACCCAAGGCGCATCGGCTAACAAAAGGTACGTCGCGGCAGCGAGCCCCTCCCTATATTCGAGCCATCGATACAAAGGAGGAGCCCATGACGTCCACTACCGCAGCCGCCGACGCGGCCCCCGCCGCAGCCGCTGCCAACGCCCTGCGAGACTTCACCCGCAAATGGCTGCCGCGCTTTAGGGACAGCCGCCAAAACCTGCACCAGCTGCTGGATACGGGCGAGTTTCGCGCCGACTGCGCCGCGCTTGGATATTTGGACGATGCAGGCGAGGCCTTCGACGCCACGTACCCCGGCGCCTTCGACAACCTGGAGGAGCTGGACTGGCATCTGCCCGCCGTCACGGACGCCTCGCTTCTGGGATCGGCCGTCATGTCAAAATGGGATCAGGTGTCGCACCTGGTGAGCCATCATTTCTGGGCGACGGACAAGGCCCGCTGCAAAGCCGCGGGGCACGAGGTGCGCCTGTGGTTCATCCTAGCGCTCGAGCGCCTGGCGCAGCTCGCGGGCGAGAACTCGTCCGCGCCGCTGACCTGCCAGCCCACCGCGCTCTACCTTATATCGAGCACGCACGACCACAGCCGGCAGCCCTCGCGCAGCCCCCTTGTGCACCAGCGGTTGGAACTCCATAAAAATGGAGACTGCCGCCTGGTCGATCATTATTTGGACGAATACGGGCGCAACTGCATCTCATCCGACTCCTACATCTCCATCTCGAAGGACGAAGCCGCCCGCTTGCTCGATGAAGCGTCTGACTGGATGGGATGCCATTGCTGCAACGTGTACGAATCGAATAGCGGCACATGGACACTGATTATCGAGGACGAGGAAGGGCGCAGCCACTACGCCTTTGGCGCGCTGGCGATGCTCGATAATCGCCTGGCGCATCTGTCCAACTCGCTGCGACGAGTCCTGCAGCGCCCGGACCTTCTGGCGTGCTCCCCGTAGAGAACGCCTCCGTCGCGTCCCCAAGCACTCGATAAAGCGCCTTTGCCCTACGAGAAAAACGGGCAGCCACTACCCAGACATGCCGAATTTTGCTTACAGACCGCGCATCCGCGAACGGGCTCGGATTCCACAAGCCTAGTGTGCAGTTGGTCGTTGAACCAGGACGACGCCACGCGGACGGCAATGCGGGAATCGCGCTTGCAGCATCGCGGCGCACCGGCGTCCGCGATCGCGGCGAGGATCTGCGCCACCATGCGCTGGCCTTCGCCCCAACCCTCTTTCTTAAGCGGGGCGTTACCAGACAAGATGGCGAACGCCATGCCGCACGATGCAGCGGCGCCGCACACGCCCCATTTGGCGCACGCGGCGCCGGGCACGCAGGAAGCACGGTCGAACAGCTCGTCCAACGCATCCCCAAGCTCGCCCTTGCCCACAGCCCTCCAAGAACATGCAAGCAGCGCCGCTCCCACCAGTGCATGGTGAGCCGGACCAAATGCCGGGCAGTTCTCGTCCGCCATCAAACGTTCAAGCAGCTCGCCAGCGTCAGCGCCTGTACCCTCCTCAAGCCACGCAAAACAGGCGATCTTAACCCAATCCAAAGATGCATCTGCCATGGTTGCACTCCCCTCTTGGCGCCCAGAGCCTTGCTCCGCAGCGCCCGTAGTCATATTGATGTACATCAATATGTATTATATAGACAGATATCTATATAATGGACGAGAATCACGCACCCGCCTGGAGGACCAATGAGCACTTTCGCACCGCTTAGCGTCGCCTTTATCTGCACGCACAACGCCTGTCGCAGCCAGATGGCGCAGGCCCTGGCCCACGCGCTTGCTCCAAACGAAATCGACGCCTGTTCCGCAGGCACGCACCCTGCCCGCGCAGTCAACCCAGATGCCGTGCGCCTTTTGCAGCAGCGCGGCGTAGACACTTCCGCGCTGGCCCCTAAGCCCCTTGAGGAGATTCCGCCCGTAGACATGGTGGTCACCATGGGTTGCGGCGTGCAATGCCCCACCCTGCTCGCTCGCTGGCACGAGGACTGGGGGTTGGAAGATCCCACGGGAGGGCCAGACCAGCAGTTTGTCGCCGTAATGGATCAAATCAAGATGAAGATCGAATACCTAAGGCGGCGCGTCATAGCGGGATGTTTTGACGAGGTTCGGCTCGCCGCCAACCTTAAGACGCTGGGAGACCCCAATCGCCTTCGCATCACAGCCATGCTCTCGCACTCGGATGAGCTATGCGCTTGCAAGCTGCTGGAGGAACTGGACATATCGCAGCCTACCCTCTCTCACCATATGGCCGCGCTTCGCGATATGGGACTTGTATCCGCACGCAAAGACGGCCGCTGGATGCGCTACAGCTTGGATAAGGAGCTGCTTGGCACCATAGGCGCGTGCCTTGGCAGATAGCCCCTGTGGACGCGGGGGCACCTGGCGCGTCACCGCGCTAGCCGCCGGTCGTCCCAGACGCGTCTCATCGTCCACATAATTAAGTGCTATCATTGTCAACGTACATATCAGCATCAACGCTTATTTAACGTGGTAGCGATTGGTGGTGCGGCAATGGGTAACGATGCGTATATCCCCATGGGAGATGCGGCACGGGCGCTGGGCGTGACCAAGCCGCGAATCTCGCAATTGCTTTCATCAGGCAAGCTAACGGGGTCGCTTGTTGGCGGCAGGCGGATGATCGATGGCGAATCGATCGAACGCTACCTTGCGGGCAAAGCCGCCGCGGTGGAGTTCGATGCATCGCGAACCTTTGTCCTTATGTCTGCCGACCATGAGGTTGCAGTGGTGCGCCATGACCCGCGGAAAGATAACCCCCTGGTTGTTCGCGAGATCCTGGACGCACCGCGCATGCCCCTTGGCACCGTCACCTCCGGCGGCAAGGCGAAACCCCGAAACGTCACGGACTGGTGGGGACACAGGTCCGTTCCTGCCTCTCGCCCAGGGCTGCTCGCCCGCCTTGGCCAAATCGAGATCACCGATTTCTCCCTGCTGCCCCTCAACAACATGGCGCTCTCGCTCTCGGACTGTTATTGGCTGCGGCCCGCCACCAATGAGACCCTACAGTGGAGCGACGTCAACTATTTTGACAACAACTTTGTCCAGTCAAACCTTATGGCGTGGGATAACTGGCTCAGTGCGGTGGGGCTCGATTCGCCCGACAACACGTCTGAGGGCGAGCTGCCAAAGCGCTGGGTTATCCGCGATGGCGTGCGTTGCCTTGCCAAAGGCTGCACGGGCGATGACCAGCGACCGTTTAACGAGGTCGTAGCGACCGCCCTGTACCGCCGCCTGCTGCAGCCGGACGAATACGCTCCCTACACCCTTGCGCACATCCAAGACGGCCCCTTGTGCCTATGCCCCAATTTCTTGGGCGAGCGCGAGGAGTACGTTCCGGCGGCGCTTGTTCGCGGCGACCTTTCTTCCATGCGCGGGGCCACAACGTACGATCGCCTGGTCCGCTTTGCGGAGCGCCACGCATGCGATGCCGCTAACATGCACCGTGCGCTGTCGCAGATGATCGTATGCGACGCAATCCTTGCGAACACGGACCGGCATTGGCGCAACTTTGGCTTTATCCGCTCGGTCGACACGCTGCAGATGCGCCCCGCGCCTCTTTTCGACTCCGGCAACTCGCTGTGGTACAACAAGACGCCGCAGCAGGTAGAGCGAAACGACTGGACGTTTCAAAGCAGGCCGTTTGACCCCAATCCCGCGCACCAGCTGGCGCTTGCCAACGACCTTTCATGGTATGACCCCACCGCTTTTGATCACGCTGCTTTATCCGGTTTTGTGGACGAGGCGGTCGAGATTCTCTCGCACAGCAAGCACGCAGCCGCAAACGGACGGCTTGACTACATTGCGCGCGGGCTTCAAAAGCGTGTGGACGAAGTATCCGCCGTGGTGGAGACACTACGGTTTGTCCACCAAGAATAAATAAAACCACCCCAGCTAAATCTATGAATAGCATTCAATACGAACGTCTGTTCTGGTATTATAAGAACAGACGTTCGTTTACAATAATAGTCCGCAATAATGTTATCTTATATGATAATATAGGGGGTAGGAAGGCATGGATGTTATCTACTATGAAGACTCAGCAGGAAAGGTACCCGTAAGAGATTTCATCGACTGTCTGGAACCGAAGATGAAAGCGAAGGTATTTGCGCGTTTATCGCTCCTAGAAACCTACGGTGCGAGACTGCCGATGCCCTATGCCAAGCACGTAGGCGATGGAATTTATGAATTGAGAACACCGCAGGGTTCTAACACCACTAGACTTCTTTACTTCTTTTTCTCTGGCGACCGAGCAATCGTAACAAATGGCTTCTTAAAAAAACAATGCGAACTCCCAGAAGGGAAATTGAAAAAGCAAAAAAAGATGAGAAGCGATTGGAAGGAGAGGCATGAATAGCTATAGAGCGCATCTCGAACAATCTCTTGAAGACCCTGAATTCCGCGCCGAATGGGCGGCTCAAGAAACACAGCGAGAGGTAATGGCGAGCATTGTTGAAGCGCGGATCGCGCAGGGGCTTAGCCAGAAAGAGCTTGCAGACAGATGCGGAATGAAGGCGGCAAACCTCTGCCGACTCGAAAATGGCAACGGCAATCCGTCGATTTCAACGCTTGCCAAAATCGCCCACGGCTTGGGGAAGAAGCTCCAGATCACATTCGTTTAAGAATCTGCAGAAAGGGCGGGCGGATAATCGAGCGGAGAAGGCTGCCCGATTCCTGGAGGGACAAATAGCGGGCCCGGGTCGAAAAACCCGAGCCCGCAAGGCCGCGTCTCTCGCCACGATCTTCTCATATTAAATGAAAGGGGCACCCAACGTATCAGGTGCCCAGATATGCCAACCATAAGCCGGCGCATCTCATTTCAACTCAAATTGTAAGGTCGATAAAGCCAGACATAATGCCGTGCTTAGCTCTTCGCAATAAAGACAAGCGTCGACTACTCGAACTCGATCGTGCCGCAAGGCTTGGGCGTGAGGTCGTACAGGACGCGGCAAATGCCCGGAACCTCGGAGGCGATGCGGTCGCCGATCTTCTTGAGCAGCGCCCAGTCGAGCTCGGGGACCTCGGCGGTCATGGCGTCGACGGTGTTGACGGCGCGGATGAACGCCGGCCACTCGTAGAGGCGCTTGCCGTCCTTCACGCCGGTGACGCGGAAGTCGGGCACGGAGACAAAGTACTGCCAAACCTTGCCCTCGAGACCGGCTGCGGCGAACTCCTCGCGCAGGATGGCGTCGGCCTCGCGCAGGGCCTCCAGGCGGTCGCGGGTGATGGCGCCCAAGCAGCGCACGCCCAGGCCGGGGCCGGGGAACGGCTGGCGCTCGACCATGTTCTCGGGCAGGCCCAGCTCGCGACCCACCATGCGGACCTCGTCCTTATACAGCAGGCGAACGGGCTCGCACAGCTCGAACTGCAGGTCGTCGGGCAGACCGCCAACGTTGTGGTGCGCCTTGACGCCGTCGGACTCGAGGATGTCGGGGTAGATGGTGCCCTGTGCCAGGAAGCTCACCTGGTCGCCCACCTTGCGGGCCTCTTCCTCAAAGACGCGGATGAACTCGGCGCCGATGATCTTGCGCTTGGTCTCGGGCTCGGCAACGCCGTCCAGAAGATCCAAGAAGCGGTCGGTGGCGTCGACGTAGACTAGGTTGGCGTCCAGCTGGTTCTTGAAGACGTCGACAACCTGCTCGCTCTCGCCCTTGCGCATAAGGCCGTGGTTGACGTGCACGCAGATCAGCTGCTTGCCAACCGCCTTGATCAGCAGGGCCGCGACAACGGAGCTGTCCACACCGCCGGAAAGGGCGAGCAGCACGTTCTTGTCGCCGATCTGCTCGCGGCAAGCGGCAACCTGCTCGTCGATAAACGTGCGAGCAAGCTCCGGGGTGGTGATGCGAACCATATTGTCAGGACGCTTGTTGGGATCCATCTGGGCTCCTCCCATGTGTAAGTGCATATACCAATCTAAAAGTATATAGGATTCGCAGCAGCTTAGGCGCTGCAGGCAGGGGCTATCAGGTACCGGATTAGCAACGCTTGATTAGCAGCCCAAGATCAGTAGCCCCAAATCAGCGGCACAGATTAGCGGCTATCCCAGATTCACGGTATAGAGCGGCTTGTAGGTCGCCCCTTCTTGCGAGAGCTCGCTTTTATAGAGCGTCACGCTGTTGGAAGAGCTTTCTGCTGGAAAGACTAGATCGGACAGCGCCTGCGGAAGCACGCGTGCTCGTCGAGCCAGCGTCACGTGCGGATCGAACGCTTTCTCGTCATATGAAACCCCCTGTGCTCGCAGCTCCTCGCGAACCGCCATGGCGAGATTCATAAGGTCGCGCCCGTGCGCCAGCTTAAGCAACAAAGTCGCGTCGACCGGCTTGCCGTAGATCCCCAGGCCGTCCGGCACCAACCGAATCGCGGCGGCATGAGCGCACGCGGTGTCCAAAACGTCCATAACACGGCGCGCCTCCGGCTCGCCAATCTCGCCCAAAAACGCAAGCGTCACATGGTAGGTGGAACGCGCAACAAAACGTCCGCGCACCATAGAAGAAAGCTGTCGAGATAAATCGGCAACCTGTTCGATTAGTTCATTGGGCAGATCCAGGGCTATAAAAGTTCTCATGCTTACTCCCCCACCGCAACGGAGCGATCGCAAGCCAATCATGCGATATCGCCGTTGCATTCCACCAGGTTGTACCCGTTGTGCGCAACATAGCGCGACGCGCCCGCAAGCGCACGGCGGCATTCCGCCAACGGCGTCATGCGCAGCCGCGAGCCCATCGGGATATCATTTGTTCATAGTAAGCCACATTTAACTTATTGCGATGTTTTTGAGAATGAGTATCAATATGAGTCTAAGCAAGCCCCATTCTCAGCATAATGAAAATCGTACCAAGTGCGGTTGCCCGGAGAGGGCCCACAGGGACTGGGCGCCCGCACTATCGCCTGCGACCGAATGGAGAAGGTCATGAAGTTTGTATGCCCCGTTTGCGGTTACGTTGAGGAGTTCGACGGCGAGGAGCTGCCCGCCGATTTCAAGTGCCCCCAGTGCGGCGTTTCCGGCGATCGCTTCATCAAGCAGAGCGACACCGAGATGACCTGGGCTGCCGAGCACGTCATCGGCGTTGGCAAGCTCCCCGAGGTCTCCGAGGACATCGTTAACGACCTGCGCGCCAACTTTGAGGGCGAGTGCACCGAGGTTGGTATGTACCTGGCCATGGCTCGCGTTGCCCATCGCGAGGGCTATCCCGAGATCGGCCTGTACTGGGAGAAGGCCGCTTACGAGGAGGCCGAGCACGCTTCCAAGTTCGCTGAGCTCCTGGGCGAGGTCGTAACCGACTCCACCAAGAAGAACCTCGAGATGCGCGTTGAGGCCGAGAACGGCGCCACCGCTGGCAAGACCGACCTGGCCAAGCGCGCCAAGGCTGCCGGCCTGGACGCCATCCACGACACCGTTCACGAGATGGCTCGTGATGAGGCTCGCCACGGCAAGGCTTTCGCTGGCCTGCTCAAGCGCTACTTCGGATAGAACCTATCACGAGGTACCGAGCAGTTAATCTACCTGCGTATTTGCTAACGAGCATACCGAGCAGATTGCGATTAAATCGGCACTTAGGATATGCGTGGGATATTTTCATATCCCAAATGCGCCCCGTTCCGCACTGTCTGAAAGCGGGACGGGGTGCATATTTTTATCGGTGAGATGTATACGCGCCGCCCGTGTCGCGGCATAAAAAACGGCCGATGGCACGTCTGCCACCGACCGATGCGGGTTTGGGTGCCCCGCTACCCTCGCGCTAACCGCCCCCACCGCAGCGCGTCATCGGCGGAGGCGGCGCGACCCATGTAGTTGGGCCGCGTGTCTAGGGAGATTATACGCGATTCGCGCTGCCGAGAATCGGCACAAAAAAACAGCCCCTCCACCACATCGGCGAATGGGCTAGTTTTATGCGTTAACCATCTTTATCAATCGTCTCATCGAGCGCCGCCATGCGGTCTTCCGGGTATACGAATCTTATGTCCGCTCCCATCGCCTCCAGCTCGTCCGCGACCTTGCGGGTGACCGCGTTCACGAAGCCGAACGGCCCTTTATCTCGTCCGTACTCGTCGTAGTCGGATTGCGTGCGGTAGTAGGTCAGCTCCACCGTCCCGATCTCCCCGTGTACCGCCGCGCGGGTCTGCGCGACCGCGATGGAGGTCTCCACCGCTGCATCGAAGCGATCCATCCAGTCGCTCAGCGTCTCCCATGCGTCCATGGGGATTGCGGCCTCGCCCTTCTCCCAGCGCTTGACCTGCAGCACGCGCACGTGGCACTCGTCCGCGATGTCGATTTGCGTGAGACCGATGCCCTCGCGGCAGGCGCGGAAGTCGGCGGGCGTCCAGTCATCCATCATGTCTAGTCCTCCTTGTGAATCGAGCTGCTAGTGCTCGCCGTTGTAGTCATCGGCGGTGTATTCGACGCAATCGAGCGTTTCACCATCAACGAATTCGTCAAAATCGCCGTTGCCCTCAACGTCCTCGAACGTGTTGGCTTCGAGGACGAGCGCGTAGCCCTCGGGGTTGCCGCCGCACTTGGTTTCAGTGATGAAGCGGTCGCGCGGTTGCTTCTCTGCTACCAGCTCGTTGAACAGGGCGCGGGCTTCGGCTTCGGTTGCGAGCTGGTCACCGTAGATGATCGGGTCGCTCATTCCGTCAATCTGGTAGACGTCGTGGCCCCCGCACGTGTCGAATTTCATGTTGTAGCTGAGAACTGAATAGGTTGTCTTGGTGGTGGCGGTCATTGTTCTGTCCCTTTCTGCTGGTTGGCTCTGATGGAAGGTGGATGTTAGTTCTCGAAGCACGCGAGGTAGCGCTCTGCCTGCTCGTAGTCGTTGTCGAAGATGGCGGTGACGGCCAAGCGGACGCCGTAGATGCGCTCCTCCATGTAGTCGCGCGTGGCCATGGAGATGTAGACCTCGCCGACCATGTCGTACATCTCGGAGATAGCGCCCTTGCTCATGTTGAGCTTGCCGTCCTTGATGGCGCGGTAGATAACGCCTGCCTGCTTGCGAGAATAAGACTTGACTTCCATTTGGTGCCCCCTTGGCTCGGTGTCCCGGGAACCTCTTCTGTTCCCTCCTGACATCTACTATTATAAGGATACCCTTGGTATCTTGCAACAGGTAAATAGGGACTTTTTTTAAAAATCTTTTCCGCTAAATCGCGGCACAAAAAAACGCCCCTCCCCACCGCGATGGTGGAGAGGGGTCATTCGTCTGCCTGCTACTTCTCTTCTTCGGTTTTCTGCTCGGCTTCGAGCGCTGCGGTCAGCTCTGCCAGCTGCTCGCCGAGCTTCGCGATTGCGTCAGCGATCTCTGCCTGCTTGCCGGCCATCCACTTAAGGTGCTCGTGCGTGGTCATGCTGATTCCGCGACCGCTCGGGTCGTCCTTGCGCGTGACCTCCGCGTAGATGGCGTCCAGCTTCTTCGCTTGCTCCGGTGTCATGTCTTCCTCCTCTGCTTGGACGGTATAGCGCCAATAGCCCGCCCAGTTGTAGTTGTATAGGTTGCAGCAGCGGACCTCGTTGCCAGTCTGGTCTCCGTCCTGCCCGCCGTACGTCCTGCCGCGCTCGTCTATGCAGGCCTCCACGATGCGGGTGGAGCTGGTCGCGAAAGCCGTGTGACCGGTTTTCCAGACGATGTCTCCGCGCTGGACTCCACCTAGGCCGTCGTGCCATACGAAGCCGTGCGATTTCAGCCATTCGCCCATCGAGCGGGTGGAGAAGCTGGGCACGGGCACGTCGAAGCCCATCTTGCCGAGCGCTCGGCACACGAGAGACGAGCAGTCGTACTGCGTGCCGTCTCGCTTCGCTTGGTTGTATCCTCGGCGCGGGTCGTCCGCCTCAGATTCGCAGAACGATACCGCGCCCTCGATCATCGGATGCAATGCCATCTCCACCGCCTACTTCCGCGAGGACGCCGACGCGCTAATCTCGCTCACGCCTATCACGGTGCCGATTGCCAGACCGACCACCTGCAAGGTGCTAGCGACCTCGTTTGCACCGGGCAGGTTCCAGATGCCGGCCAGCGCGGAATAGAACACGCCGATTGCCGGCAAGCCGATGAGCGCGAGCCATTTGAGGATGTCGTACACGCCGCTGGGGAGCCAGTAGGTCATGTAGTCCTTGACCTCCACCTCGTCCGGGATGTCCGGCAGCTCCAGCTTGGTGGTGGTGGAGGGGTCTTGCTTTTCCGTCATGCCGTGCCTTCCTTTCTCGCCGCCACGATGCTGTGGATCTCGTCCACCTGCATCGCCATGTGCCGGCTCCTGTCCTTGCTATCGCCGAGCAGCGCGTTGTTCATCTCAAGCGCCGTCTTCATGGCGTTGATGGCGGCGTTCGTCTCCTCTTGGAGCTTCATGCTGCGCTCGTTCTGTTCGAGCCAGCGGCCCTCCGTCTTACTGCGCTCTTGGTCGCGCTGGTCGAGCCTGCGCATGTCGGATGCCTTGCGCGACTCGCGCTCCTTCTCAAGCTCAAGCTGCTCCACCTTGACCGTCTGCCAGATGGGCAGCGCCTTGGAGCTGACCCACGCGCCGATGGCGATGGCTCCCAGCGCGAGCGTGTACTCGGGGCCGCTGTGGGCCAAGGAGGTGGCGAGCGCTTCTAGGAGTTCGTCCATGTCTACCACCTCCTTTCGAGACTAAAAAAGCCCCGTGGGGCTAGGCGAAAAGCGCGTCGATCTCGTCTCTTGTTATCGGTACCATGTCGCTCGGCTTGAGGTAGCCAGACATGTCTACGAGGCCCGCGAGCACGTCCCACTTCTTCGTGGAGCCTGAGAGAACGCAGGCGACGTTGGTGCCGCCCTCGTATCGCTTGCCAGCACCCTCGATGAAGTCAGCGGTGGTGGTGAAGGAGTCAGTGATGTTCCAAACGTCTCCCTGACGAGCCGCCGTGAGCGCGGGAAGCGATGCGAAGGCGGTAGAACCCTTGGCCTTCCAGACGCTCGCAACGGCGGTGTTGATCGCTCCCTGCAGCTCCGTCTTGGCCGCACCAACCTTCGAGTCTACGCTGGCGGCGGTGTCGTAGCCCTTGGCGGCGATAGCGGACTCAACCTGCGCGGAGGTCTGGTATCCGAGTGCCTTCACCTCGTCCACGGCAGCGGACTTTGCTGCGTCTGCCTTTGACTGCGCCGAGGTCGGCGTCTCAAGCCCGAGCGATGCTGCGGTCTGGTTGCCTGACGCGACCTCGCGCCCCTCGATGGATGGCTTGCCCGAGAGGTCGGAGTACGCGCCCGTGAAGCTAGACGAGCCAGCGTCCAGAATCTTCTGCTTGAGCGCGTCCGTCAGGTTGTTGTCGGAAAGGACCTTGTACTCGGTGTTCGAGCCAGTCTTCTTCTCCTTGGCGACGAAGAGCGCCTTCAAATTCTCGACGGCACGGGAGAGGCCGTCGAGGTCGATGAACTTAACAGCCATCTCCCGCGCCCTCCGTTACTCTCCGTCAGCCGCCAGCATCTGCTCGACCTGCTTCTTCCACAGGGAGGGAACCTTCTCGAGAGTCCAGGTGCCCGCGTGGATCATGTTGTAGTAGAGCTTTGCCATTTCTAACTCCTTAGAATCGATTGCCAGACCCAATGCCTAGCAATTTGCCAAATCAGCGACCACCGCGCCAAGCTCGGCTGCGGCGGTCTGGGTGTCGGAAGCGAGGGTGCCCAGCTCGGCGATTGCGTCGGCGTTGGTGGAGACTGCGGCGCCAAGCTCGGCCACCGCTCCCTCCACGTCCGCACCGCGCCGCTCGGTGGAGTCAACGTAGACCTCCACGCGGGCATCATCGCTTGCGTTGATGACGATGTTCATGGGCAAATCCTTTCTATGCCTTGGCGCTTTCCAGCGCCGTTACACGGACGGTGAGGTCCGCCACCATTCCGCCGAGTTCCGCTACGGCGGCCTGCGTGTCCGCACTATCTGATTGCACCTGAGCAGCCATTACTCCAAGCTCGGCAGCAGCTGCCTCGGTATCAGTCGAAGTCTGGTGTGTTATCGATACGATGCCTCCAAGCTCAGCAACGGCAGACGCAAGCGTTACGGCAGATTCTTGTGCCGATGCCGCAGCTTCGCCTACGTCCTGCAACCGCTGCGGAGTTACCTCTGGCGGCCTTGGTTTCTTCGCTTCAACTAGAACGGCGTCAAACGTTTCTTGCGAAGTGGTGAATTCGATTCCGTACCGCGAAGCAATCTCCTCGAGAAACAGCCAATCGAACACGACATCGGACCCGTTATCGAAAAGAACGGCGTCCTGCCCAGGTTGCGGGAACCTAAAGTCACCAGCCATCTCTTCGGCTGTCTTCACCCCGTGGTAGAACCAGTTGATAGGCGAAACGCCATCGTACAGCTTCATTACATCACCCCTCACTAGATGAAAAACATCGGATGGACCTCGTATTTCCTTGTAATAAGCTCTCCATACGTGGTTTGCATGTAGCCCGTACTGTCGTAGTAGACGAAAGTCTTAGTTTTGTTTCCCGCTCTTGACCTCGTCCAAGAGTCTCCGCCGCTGCTGAAATATCCGATGCTCTTATCGAAGGTCGCAAACAGCTCGTAGGCGTCGCCCTCAACAATCTGCTCTCCACGGTCGACCTCTGGGTCATTTCCGCTCTCAGTTTTGGAGATAAGCGTGAGACTTCTGCTGACTATATTTTTTTTCGTCCCGTTTCCGAGGCTGTACATCACCTTGTCGGCTTTTACCATGATCGAGCGCCACTCGGAAGGGAAAGAGCTGAACATGCGTTCAATCGAAGAATCGAGGTCAGACCCGTCAAACTGATACGTAAGCGAATTTGTGTCGATAACGCTATTTGGGCCGACGCCCTCCTTGAACATCAGCGTCATGCCGACCTTGCCGCCGCCAGTCTTGTCGTCTGCCCTTACACCGATGCACACGGCGGTCTTGTCTCCGTATCCGCTTAGCGAAATCGTTCTTTCTTGACCGATTAGGTATTTCAAATCGAGCGTGTTGATGCTTTCGTCGTTCACCATCTTAGACAGGTCCGCTTCGGAGTAGTCTGCAAGGTCCCTTCCGGGACTAGCCCCCGTTAAATCGCCAAGGATATCGTCTGCCAGCTTCTCCCTCGTTACGGCCTTATCTACTATTTTCGACGTCGAGATGGATGAGTCTGCAACCTTGCCACTTGTCACGGCGCCGTTCGCAATCTTTCCAGTGCCGATTGAAAGGTTCGCAACCTTGCTGCTAGTTACGGATAGGTCCGCAAGTTTAGACGTTGCAATACCACCGTCCTTAACGTGCAGCGTTTTCGATGAGCCGTCAATAGAGTATTCAACCGTCTTTCCGTCAGGCATTGCTTGAACGTGCTCGGCAAGACGCGCGGCTCCATCGGAGTCTAGAAACTTCCTAGCCAATTACCACACCTCCAACTGGGTCTGCCCAAATACCGTCTAGCTCGTCTCTGGTAATCGCTTTCGAGTCGAGATAGATATCGAAAAGAGGTCCGAGTTCTCCTTGGATTGCTTGCTCTACAGCGCTTGCCGCGTCATTCGCACGCTTGACGGCGCTATCGACGCTTGCGCCCCATACCTCCATCGAGGAGTCGTACCTTGAGACCCACTCCGCCATCGCGTCTTCGTAGTCTTTGCGCAGCTTGGCCATAAGGTATTCGATCTCGGAGCTATACGCCTGAGATACGCCATGGCCGTCCGAGTCGGGTAGCACCACGATGGTGAAGCCCTGCGTGGTCGCCTTCAGCGTGACCGGACCAGCATCAGCCTCGCGCACATTGAGCGAGAAGTATGCGTCCTTAATTATGCCAACCGCCGCGCACACGTTCTCGTGCAGAGTGTATGTCACGACGTTGCCGCTCACTGACAGCGCCTCGTCGTCGTGGTGTGTCTTGCCGTCTGCCGTGACGCACTCGAATAGGACATCGTAGCCAGCAAGGTCGAACGGCTGCTGCCCGTCGACAACCTCCACTCGAAGCACCGTGGAGCCGCGCTCTCCCTGCCGTGCCACGACGGTCTGCTCTACGCCGCGCTCCTTATCGAGGTCGAGACTCAGCTCGTATGGAATCATACGCACACCACCTTGATATCCTGCGTTGTCTCCCTAACGCCGTCGCCCGTAAGCGACACGTAGGCTACCGATGACGCGCCGCGAGGAAGGCTGGGCATCGTCCATCTAACGGTGGACCCGTCGACAGAGCATCTTGCGCAGCGCTTTTCACCAGCAATGCGACACTCGAACTCCGCATCAAGCCCGACAAGGTCAGCGTTCTCGCCGAACTCGGTTATCCTAGCCGACACATCGGGCGCAGCGACCTCGCTGCTCCTGACGTACAGTGGTTCGGGTTCCGGCGCGTCCTTGCGTAGGTCGAGCGCTATCTCCAAAGGCTTCATGCCCTATCCTTTCCAGCACTGAACAGCGCGTCTATGTCCTCGCGCGTGGCGGTCTCCAAATCTCCGCGTCCCGTACCATACTGTCTCGACCACGTCCTCGATAGCACGTCGGGGAGCACCGACACCACGGCTCCGAACGTGCACGACGTGGCCTCGCCCGTGAGCGCGTCCGCGTCTATGCCGCCCACCCTCGCGTCGAGCCTCAGCTCGGGCGTGAAATCCCTGTCCACCACGTGGACGTGGTCTCCCAGTCCGACGCCCTTCAGGCAGGCGAACGGGATATCGGTGGTGTAGCTCACCTCGGGGCGGTTGTGCTTCGCGAGGTAGTTGGCTGCCGCCGTCTTCAGCTCCTCTCCGTCCTCTATCTCCGAGTCCTCGAAGCTGCCGTAGGCGTGCATCGGCGAGCCGTCTGGTCCGGGCACGCCCCACGTCTGCTTGGCCTCGTTGTCCTCGACAAGCACCCATAGGCGGTCCTGCTGACCGTCGGTCTTGGAGTCGAGCGATGCGCCGTATCCGTAGCAGGCGGTGATTACCTCGGTGTCGAGCACCTCCTTGGAGACGCCCGCGAGGTCGTGACCGTAGTCGAAGCGGGCACCGTAGTCGCGCCCGCGCTGCTTGAGCAGGGACACGGAGCGCGATGCCACGCCCGTTCCGTCGAGCGACAGCACCTGCTCTATCTCTAGGTTGAAGGCTCCCGCTATCTCGAGCACGCACTCGTACACGCTCATGCGGAGGAAGTCGAAGTCCGCCATGCCCTCGCCCTCGACCGTCCCGACCCTCCATGTGGTCTGCTCTAGGACGGTAGACAGCGCCTGCTGGCATGTGACGTCCCTCGCCACCCATTGCCGCACGTGCGCCCTCGATAGGTCGGCCTGCAGTGCCCAGATGGCCCTCGCGTCGAAGCTCTCGCCGTCCGAGTGCTCCTGCGTCTCGGAGTCCACCACGTGCTCGCGCCACCTGCCGCCGACGTCCCTCCAAAGGATGCGGTCGCCCTTCGACAAGGGGCCGTGAAGCTCCATCGTCAACTCGTCCTCTGAATTGATCTCGGCACGCCACGACGCCGATATCGGCTGGATCTCGCCTATCTGGCGGTTCCAGCGCGAGTAAAGGAGGAACTTAGCCGTCATAGCCAGCGCTCCTCCCAGACCACCTCGTAGGGTAGCGAGCACGAGACCTCGTGAATGCCAGGTTCCCAGCTCGGATAGTCGTCCTCGATGTTCACAGGGACGGGTGAGCCATCGACCTCGCACGTATGAGAGACGGCGTCAACGACCAAGGTGCCAGATGCTGCTCGAACCGTCCTGAACGGCTTGCCATCAAACGTCGCGGAGACTGGAGAACCGTTACAAGCGCAGGTGAGCACCGGAGCGGTTGGGTAGCTGCCCCCGACGTTCACGCGCTGCGTGCCTCCGTTTGGAGCCTTCCTCGTGAACGTATGCCCGTGAGCTATCGACTCGGGGCACAGGAACGTCAGGGTCGCGCCGCCCGTCTCGGCGAAACGTTCTATATCGGTATCGCCCGAGAGCACGGCCATATAGTAGACGTCTGGCGCGTCGTCCAGCACCAGCTCGCACAGATGGTCCCTATACAGGGACACAGCGACTCGGCGGCGCAGCGCATCGAATGACTGGCGCTGCGCCTCTATGCCGACGGCGCGGGGCGCTATGAGGCGCACCCGCACCTCGATTTCCAGCGCCCCCAGCGCTGTTGAGCCGAACACCGAGCCGTCCATGCCGCCTATCGTCGTCTGGTTGACCTCGACTGGAGGAAGCACGGAACGGCCCACCGACTCCACCTTGAACAGGTGCGATAGGTCCTGCCCGTCGTATCTCATCGCATTCCCCTCGCCCTCATCTCTCGGTTCTGAATCTTCACTACCTGCTTCGCGAGCTGCCTCACGTCGAGGCTCTGCCCCGGCTGCGTGTTGACGGTGAAGCTCATGCTCACCGACGTGTTGCGGACGCTCGCGGGCGCGGCGGCCTGAGCCGCTATCATCGAGCGCATGGACGCCGCCGCCGGCATCTGGGACGCCGCCGACACGGAGTGCGACGATACGGACGATGCCCTTATGGAGTCGGCGATGCTCCCCGCCCTGCTCGCCTCCGCGCGAGCGGCGGCGAGCGCCGCGCTGACCGTAGCGGCGGCTGCAGCGGCGATGGAGTCTATCTGCGATTGGATGCCCGCCGCGATCTGCCCCGCGAGTCCCTGACCCGTCGAGTAGAACTGCGGCCCCGTCGCCGCGAGGGCCTCGGTGCTGCCAGCCGCCGCCTCGGCCATCGTGCCGTTGAGCGCGTCCTGCTGCCCCTTCATGCCCTCTATCATCGCTTGCACCATCTCCTCGCCCGGTGCGAGCGCCTTGAACGCCTCCATGCCGCTCATCTGGGCTTCTTTGATGGACTCGTTGTAAAGCTCGATATAGGACTGGATGGCCTCGGACGATTGCCCCGCCATCTCGTCTATGACCTTGCCCCACTGATCGAAGCCGCCCTCTAGGATGGCCTTGCGGAACGCCTCGGAGTCGATGCTCTCGGGTACCTTGGAGAAGACCGTTTGCAGGTTCTCGCTCCACTTCTGGGCCTCCGCCATGTTGAGCTTGAGGTTGCGCTCCCAGTCCTCTAGAGAGGTCTGGTTGTACTTGGTCATCTGCGAGAAGCCGTTGGCGACCGCTCCAGTGAAGTCCGCGTACTGGCTCTTGAAGTCCTCCATCGTCATGCCGACGCTCATCAGGTCGGCGGCGAAGCCCTCGGCGCTGGTGCCGGTCATCTTGAAGGCGTTGGACAGGCCCTCGTCGCTGTACATGGCCTCGCGCACGTCGAGCACCGTCTCGCGGTAGTCGAGCAGCTGCGAGCGCGGCGTGGAGAAATCCGTGTACGCCAAGCTGTTGACGTACAGCTCCCTGCTTGCAAGCTCCGCCTCCCGCTCGGCTATCGCCATGTCGCGGAAGGAATCGCTCATCTCCTGCAGAGCGTCTGGACCCATTGCCGTGAGCTGCTTGAGCGCATTCACGGCGTCCTCCCCGCCGTCGGCTATGTAGTCGAGGAACTCCTGAGAGAAGGTTGCGCCAGTCGTCCCCGCCTCGTAGAGGGCCTGTGTGAGGTTCTCCGACGCGTCGGTGGTCGAGATGATGGTGTCCTTCATCTCGTACAGGCCGCGCCATTCGCGCATGGACTCCACGGACGCAGTCAGCTTGCCCTGCAGCTGCATGAACGAGTCGTATTCCTTGAGGAACTTCTCGTAGGACTCCTTCTCGGAGTCGGATAGCCCGCCAGCCGCCTTCTTGTCCCACTCGGCCTTCTTCTCGGCCATGTCCGCGAGCTTGTCGGAGTACTGGTCGAGAGAGAAGCCCGCGTCCTCCAGCACCTTCATGGAGTCGTACACCTCGCCCGTGAAGGGCTTGATGTAGTCCACCGCGTCGATGCTCGGTGCGATGGTGCCCCAGATGGCCTCGGCTATCTCGGTGGACACCTCGGCGAACTCATCGCCGCGCTCCTTGTAGCCATCGATCATCTTGTCGATGTACTCCTGGAACGCCTTGTCCGCTTCTTCTGCGACCCCCTTCGCAGCTTCGCCGACCTTGTCCTTGCCAGCGAGAAGACCGTCGGCGAAGTTCACGGCGGCGTGGTAGCCGAATATCCACTCGCCCTGAGACAGCGGCCCCTTCTTCGGCTGGGAGTGCGCAAGGTAGTCCGCGACCTCTTGGGCGTTCGCCTCGGCTGCTTTCGCTACATCGGACTTGCCCTTTTCCAAACCCTTGGCGAAGTTCTGCGAGGCGTGCTTGCCCCAGATCTCCTCGCCCTCGGAGAGCGGCCCCTTCTTGGGCTTGGAATGGTGGAGGAAGTCGGCTGCCGCCTGGGCGATTGAAGCCGCCGCGTCCGCTACCCACTGGTAAGCGGCCTTGATGCCCGCCGCGAAGTTGCGGCCAAGCTCCTCGCCCCACCACGAGGCGTTGCCGTTGTTATTCTTGGCCGCCTCGGTAGCAGACGCGAGGGACTCGGCGCTGGAATACGTACTCCCCTCAGCGGAGCCGACGCCCGATGCGAAGTTCTCGCCGCCTTCGGTTCCCTTCTGCGTCATTGACGCGGCAACGGGGTCAACGCCCTCGAGACAAGCCTCCATGAGGGTAGCGCTCGACTGGTTGACGAGCGGACCGCCAGCACTCAACGCCTCGGCGAGAGACGTTGAGGAATCGTCTCCTTTCTTTCCGAACTCACCCTCGATACCGTTGAGTCCTGCGACTGCGTCGCTTTTGACCTTACCAGTTGCATCGGTAACGGATTGCGTATTCGCCAGTTCTGCAACGAACGAGTTCAGCGCGGCAGTTGCCTTGCCCCTCAAGTCCTCTGGCAGCGAGTCGAACGTTCCGTTTACGGCGGCCATGATTAGCGTTGACGCCTCGGACGCGCTCAACTGCTTGTCATTCATAGCCTGCACGAGGCTCATCATGGCCTCGCTGCCCTTTTCGTACATGGACGGCGGCAGCGCGGCGAACGCGGACGTAACGCCGGTGTTAATGAACGCGAGCGCGTCAGGTAGGCCGATCGCCCCGCTCTCGATACCCTGCTGCAGGCTCGTGGCTATGTTGAACCCGTACTCCATAGCCTCTGGACCCATCGCCATGATGGAGTCCTTCAGCTCGCTTGATAGGTTGGATGCAAGGACGGCTGAGCTGATGGATGCCTCGTCTGCAGCGGACTTGGTTTGGAGCGCCTGCTCCTCCGTATCCCCGAGTAGCTGCTTGGCCTGCTCTAGGTTGCGCTCCGCCTCGAGAAGGTCGTTGCGCTTGGTTACGTTCTTGTCCCAACCCTCAGCCTTGTTGTAGGCGTCTAGGGCCTCGTTGTAACGTTCCTGTGCCTCGGCCACTGCTTGCGTGGCCTCGTCCATCTTTAGCTGGGCGTCGGCATACTCGGCGTACTTGCTCGCGGCGTAGCTCGCGTAGCCCTCGGCCTTTGCCTTGTCGGACCATGCACGGGCGTTGTTTCGCAGCTCCTCGGTATTCACCTGCAAGGCACCGGTCTGGTTGTCGATTATGTCGCTGGTATCGCCGGTTATGTCCTTGTAGCCCTGAACCGCCTCGTTGAGCCTTGCTTGCTCTCCAGCGGTGAGGTTGCCCTTGTTGCCAAGCTCCTCGATTGTGTCGATGTAGTTGGAAAGCTGCCTGTCGGTCTGGGCGGTCTGCTCCATATCCGTCTTGAACTGCTCATTGGACCTCTTCATGTCGCGAAGGAGGTCCTCATAGCTGCTCGCAAGCTCATCGACCGAGTCCTTGGCTCCGTCTATGGAACCGCTCGCCTGAGGCACGATATCGCGCACGTCCTTGAACGCGGCGTCAACGAGGTCGGACTTCTGCTTAAGCTCGATGAGCTGCCCGACCAGTGCGGCTACGGCTCCGATTGCCAGACCAGCGATGGTGAACTTGAGCGCTGATGTTGCGACGTTGAGTGCCTTGGCCCCGACGTTGGCGGCCTTCATCTTGAGCGTGAGGCCCTCGGTGGCTAGTGCCGCTACGTCTGCCTGAGAAGCCATGGGGCCGAGAACCATGCGGGCGGCGTCTACGCCCTTGGTGAGGGAGTTGAACGCCTCCTTGCCGCTCTTCATCTTCTTGTACACGTCGGACAAGCCCGTGCCCATCGTCGCTATGACGGACAGGCCCGGTCCGAGTCCCGCCGCGAGCACTCCAGCCGCCGCGACGAACTGCTTTGTCCCGTCGCTGGCTTGGGAGAAGTCATCGTACAGGTCTGCGGCCGCGTCGGCGATATCGTCCATGGCGGGCGCGAGGGAGTCGGCGATCTCGGATGCCGCGTTCTGAGCGGTGTTCTTGAGTCGCTGGACGGAGCCTGCGAAGCCCTCGTTCTTGGCCTCGGCCTCTCGCGCCGCGTCTCCGGCGGCTCCCCATTGGTCGGACAGGCCGTTCCACGCGTCCGCAGCCATCTTGGCGTTGGCCTCCATGGTGGAAAGCTCGCCGTTCTGGCTCTTGACGGTCTGCATGAGGCCTTCGATGGCCTGCTTCTGGCGGACGGCGGTGATGCCCAGCTCCTGCAGGCGCAGGTCCGCCGAGCCTCCGTTCTCCTCGAGCTGGTTGAGTCCCTTGATGAACGCCATGATGGCTTCGAGCGGGCGCCTCTCCCATGCGGCGGCGAACTGCTCCGCGCTCATGTTGGCGGTGGCTGCGATCTCGGAGAGGGTGCTGCCCCCAGCCGCCACGGCGGTCTCCATGAAGCTCATGGTCTTGCTGATGGCGGTGCCTGCCGCCTCGGCGTTCTGGCCGGTGGAGGCGATGGTGGAGGACAGGGCGAGCATGTCGGGCGTGGCCATGCCAACGATGGACGCCATGGAGCCGATGCGGGTGGCGATATCGAGTATCTGCGACTCGGTGGAGGCCCCGTTGTTGCCCAGACGCACGAGTGAGTCGGCGAAGTTGGGCATGGTGGACTCGTTGAGGTCGCCGAGGATGTTGTCGAGCTGGCCGAGCGCGGTCGCGGCCGTCTCGGCGTCGAGGTCGGTGGCGATATCGAGGTTGGAGGCGGTCTGCGCGAACGTGTCGAGCGACTCGGTAGCCACTCCCAGCTCGCCGCCGATTGCCTGAATCGCCAGAATCTGGTCGGCGCTGGCGAAGTTCACGCTCGAGAACTCGAGTGCGCTCTGCTTGAGCTTCTGGAAGTCTCCCTCGCTGCCCTGGACCGTCTTGCGCATGTTGCGGTAGGCGGTGTCGATATCGGTTGCGCTCTGCAGCGCGTAGCTGCCGAAGCGCTCCATGGCGGGCGTGAGGACGGCTGAGAGCGTCATGCCCAGCGTCTTCATGTGCGTCCAGTTGGAGGGGGAGGAAGCCCTCTCCATGGACGAGGCGAGCTGCTTGGCCTGAGACTCGGCCTGCTGCATCTCCTGCGCCAGCTCCGCGTACTCCTTCTTGGCGTTCGCGGTCTCGCGGGCGGACGCGGCCTCGCGCTCCGCAGCCTTGAGCTGGTCTACCTTCGACACGCACTCCTGTATCTCGGCGGCGGCCTTGGCGAACGTGTCGTACGTCTCGTCGGGGTTGTCACCGAGTTTCGTGTACTCCGCTCGGAGCTGCTCGAGCCTGCCCTGCATGCTCTTGAGGGCGGTCAGCGACTGGGCGTACTCGGTGTTGGCCTTGTCGGCTTCCTCGGCGAGCCTCGCCATATCGGATGCGGCGGCGTCTATGCCAGCGCTCTTGTATGCGTCCAGCTTCTTCTTGAGCAGCCCAGCCTTCTCGTTGGCTATGTCGGTTGCGGCGCCGAGATCTGTCATCTTGCGGCGGGCGGCGTCCATGTTGGACGGGTCGAGCCTGAGCGCCGCCTCGCACTTCTCTAGGTCGCTAGCTAGGTACTTTGCGTTCGCGTCCGCCTTCGCGAGCTGGTCGTCCACAGAAGAGAGGGTCTTGGCTATATCGCTGGGTGCGTCCAGCGCCTCCATGTCCACACCGAGCTTCTTCAGCTCCGCGCGGGTCGCCTCGGCGTCGTTGCCCATCTTCTGCAGCGTTACGACCGCGTCCTTAGCCGCCTTGTCGTTGAAGGCGTCGCGCCACGCGGTCTTGAGGTGGCGGAACTTGGTAATCTGCTCGTCCGTGATGGCACCGATTGACTGCAGCTCACTGATGGCGTGCTCCGCGCCCATGCCTCGTATGTCGAAGCTCTCGGAGACCTTACCCGTTGCCTGCGCCTGCTTGTTGAGGGTGGCGTTCATGCGCTCGAGCATAGCGTCAACCTTGTTGTAGCGGTCGAGTGCCTGCTGCGCCGCCAGAGAAGCGTTCTCGGTCTCGGACGCGAGCTGCTTGACGGTCTTCACGGTGCCAGAGAGCACCTTCTTGCCCTCAAGAGACTCAAATCCCTTATCGAGGTTCTTCAGCTTCGCCCCGAGGTCCTCCGCCACGTTGCCCATCAGCTTGAGCTTGTTGGCGGCGAGCGTGACGTTCTCGGGGTCGAAGCGGGCGGCCTTGGAGACGAGGCGGAGCTGCGCCTGCGTCTCGGTAGCCGCCTTCTTGGCTGCGCGGAGTGCCGCCGACAGCTTGGTGGTGTCGCCGCCGATCTGGATTGTGAGACCCCTGTAAGCGTCGGCCATGCGGCACCTCCGTGTCTTCTTGCCGCTACATGGCGGCGAATGCGTTTATGTCTGCTTGGGTGGCCATGCGAACGCCCTTCTCGCCCTCGTCGCTGGGTAAGGCTGCGTCCGCGAAGCGCAATACCTCTGCCACGGTCATCTCGCGTATGTCTGCCGTGGTGAAGCCGAGGTTGAGTGCCGCCAGCACCTGCCCCTCGGCGATTCCGTCGCTACTCCCCTGCGTCCCCTTCGGCGCTTTTCTCGACTCTGGTGCGAAACAGCTCCTCACCTATCGCGGTGAGGACCTCCATCTTCCAGACGCTAATCGGCGCGGCGAGGTCTGGGTGCTCGTCGAACCACTTCTCGAAGGAGGGCAGACGCGGCGTACCGTTGATGCGGGCGGCGTTCTGCGCCATGGCCCACAGCGTCTTTGCTAGGAACACGTTATCGACCCACGCGATGCTCGGATCGCCCTGTGGGAGCGCAGCCTTGTAGTCCGCGTACCAGTTGGGGGCGGACTTGTCGGTTGCGAACTCGCGCTGGTACTCGATGATCGCCATGGGCGAACCCTGAGCCTCGATGGACTCGTCCTCGGTGATGTGGATGGTCTTCACTAGATCTCACCCCCGAGGTAGGAGTCGCGCATGACGGCGTACAGCACGTTGGATAGGGCGCGGAGGTCGATGCCGACCGTTGCAGCCGCCCAGTCCGAGTAGTCGGCCATATCGTCGTCAGCGGACTTGAGCATGGCCCACAGGGCGCGTGGGTAGCTCGTCCAGTTGTCGAGCGTGTAGTCGAGCTTCGCGATGCGCGGGGCGGGGAACGCGTCGCGCACCAGCTTCTCGGTGCCTCGCGGGAGCGCCTTGCCGTCGGGCAGGGCGTCTTTCAGCCGCTGCAACACGAACTCGTCGTCCACCGTATCAACGGTGCCGCCCGTGAGGTCGATGACCCCGAACACGTCGGATACCATGTCGCTGCTGAAGCGCTCGCGGTAGACCTCTAGCGCCTTGATGCTGGTATCGAGTTCGACCTCGCCCAGCCCTTGGATGTTCGCCTTCATATACGGCTCCTTTCGTATCTGCGAAAACCTCGCTCGGGGCGCTCCCACCCTGGAGGAGCCGATAGGAGCGGCCCGAGCGGCGCTGTCGCGTCTGAAAAAACGGCCGCCCCCCGAAGGGAGCGGCCTCACAGGAAGGAGGAACTTGCCTTAGGCGCCGGGAACAGCAGCGGTGGGGACAACTACCTTGGTGAAGAAGTTCTGGTACTTCTCACTGTTGGCGGTGGTGTTCTCGATAACGCCCTTGACCACGGAGCGGGTCTTGCCCTTGTAGGTGACCTCGTGGCCGATTGCGGTGAAGTCGAGGGAGATGGTGGTCGGCTCGACCGTGTCCTCGGTGGTGTTGAACTCGTTGGAGGGGCGGTTGAACGTCACGTTGTACAGGACGAAGCCCTGCTCGTTAACGTTGCCGTCGATCTCGAAGGTAATGGCGACGGGCTTGGGGAGGGCGTCGGCGAACTCGAGGAGCAGGCCGGTTTCCTCGTCGTACTCGTAGCCGAGCGCCTCCATGAGGAACTCCTTCTCGGTGTAGGCGACCTCGAGGGTGCCCGTGTAGCCGGAGTTCTTGGAGGTGGTGAAGTACGCGACGTTGTCGGCGTTGAAGGTGCTGGACTCGCCCTCTGGCTCGAGGGACATGGTCACAGCGCCCTTCATGGCCTTCGCGGTAGCGTCGTAGCTGCCGGTCTCGTCCACGAAGGGAGTGAAGTGTACGTTGCTAAGGCCGAACTGGACCTTTCCAGCGGTAGATGCCATAGGATTAACCCCTTTCTGGGTGCGTGTCTGTGAAGTAGTAGGAGACGATTCGGGAGTGCTCTGACTCCACCCAGTCCTCCATGACGAGGACGGGTCCGTATTCGTCCCTGAGTGCGTTTGAGAGCCTCTGCTCTAGGTCTGCGTCCATCTGGCGCTCGAGGAGCTGCACGCGGTATCGCGGCGTCTCGCACCAGTTGGAGCCATCGGCGAACACCTCGCCGCCCGCGTCGAGGTCGTATACGAAAAAGGGAGGAGCCGGTGCCCCTCCCTTCGGATACGCCTGGTGCGTTCCCTTGATGCCCAGCCCCGTGAGGAGCTTGTAGAGCCTTGCCATCGACTCGGCTATCACAGCTCCCCCAATCCGTCCTCGACGGCCTTCATGGCCGCGTCGAAGCCGCTCTGGGCGGCTGGGTCTATATGGACCCTGCCGGGAACCCTGCCGCCGCCGATGGTGGCGTGGCCCTTCTCGAGAAGGTGCGGGAGTCCGGGCATGGTCGAGTACACGGTGGCCTTGGGCTTGCTGCCCGTGCGGTCTACCGCGTACCTAATCGACTTGCGGTACTTGTTGCCGTTGAACGACGCGGCGGCGTTCGCCCGCCATTCCTTCGCCGACGTGCTGGCCCCCGTCTTGACGCCCTTCTCGAGCGCCTTGACGGACACCTTGTTCACGTCGCTGAATATGTCCTCTAGGGCGCGTGCGAACTCGTCCACGCCGACGACCTCAGCCATTGGAGGCCATCCTCCCGAGCTGCAGGCGGGTGATATCGCCCTTTACCTCGATGCGCTCCACGGTGTACTCGGTGCCGTCGTACACGGCGGTGGCCTCGCCCTCGTAATCGACGGTGCGTACCTCGACCTCCGCGTCAGCCCGCAACCCGAGGTCGATGGACGCTGCCCACGCGGACGCGCCGACCGTGTACGGGTTGCAGAAGACCGTGCGGGGGACGGCTTCGGTGGACACCACGTTTCCCATCTCGTCCTGCGAGATCTGCGGCTCGCCTATGAGCCTGATGGTCTGGTTCCACCTCATTCCGCGCCCCCGTAGGTCGTTGGGTGGTTGAGCATCGTGACCACGATGGAGCGGTAGGACTCGTCGAAGCGAGCTGCCTCGTCGTTGTCGTATCCGAAGTGCGCCTTGCAGTACATGAGCACCGCAGCCTTGGCGAGCGGGTCGTCCCCGTCCACCGCCATGCCGAGTCCGCGCACCCGCATATCTTGCTGGCACGCGGCGATGAGGGCCTCTATCTCGGGGTCGAACGCGTCGGAGGTGACTCGGAGCGCCACCTTTACGTCATCTAGGAGGGCCATCTGCCACCTCCCTCGTCTCTGGTATAGGGTCCTACGCGGACTTGTCTGCGGTGAGGATGAGGGTGCCCCACGGACGGAGAATCTTGCCGTCGCAGGTGACGAGCACCTTGTTCTTGATAAGGTTGTTGTCCTCGTCGGTCCACTTGCTCACGCGCATGCCGGTCTGCATGTTCACGAGGTAGTCGCTGGGCTTGGTGAACACGGCAAACGCATTCGTGTCGGAGGCGGTGTCGAAGTCGGGGAAGATATCGTCCTCGACGGTCATTACCTGCTTGCCCATGAAGCGGTAGGTCTCCTCGCCGTTGATGCCGTAGTTGGTGCGGCCTACGGGCTGGCCGTTGGCGTCCACCATGCCGTCGATATAAGCGTCGAAGGTGCCCTGCGCCATGATGAAGATGCCGTCGCGGTAGGACTTCTTCATCTTGGCCTTGACCTTCTGGTGCCAAGCGCTCCAAGAGGAGATGTCGGCGGCCTTGAGGGCGATCTTCTGCGACTCCTCGATGCGGGTGTCATTGAGGATGCCGAGCATCTGGCCGGAGCCGGTGCCGTTGATGTAGCCCTGCTCGAGCGCCTTGACGATGGCCTTCATGGCCACCTCGGGGAACTTCGCCTCGAACTGGGCGAGCGTGGTGACGGAGGCGAGGAAGGACTGGGCCAGCTTGACCTCGAGCTGGTGGTAGCTGAAGGAAATCTTGGTGCCCTGCGTGACCTTCTGGTCATCGGAGGTCTTGGCCTCGGTGATCCAGCTCGCCCTAGGCTCGAAGTCCCAGATGTTGTACTCCACGCCGCCCTGCACGTTGGTCTTGGACAGCATCGGCCACAGGTCGCCGTAACCCTGAGCCTTCTCGAGGATGGTGCTGGCGAGCGTGGTGGGGATGTAGTTGGTCACATCCGTGGTCTGCGTGAAGGCGTTGGCGCGTACCTGCGGCTTCAGCTCGGCGGGGATGGGGGTGCCGAACATGATGTGCTCGGCGAAGGCGCGGTGGTACTCCTCGGTGTCGTAGGGGTCCTCCTCGCGGGTGATGAGCACGTCGGAGCGCTTCTGCGGCGCGGCGGCTGCGGGGGCGGCGGTGATGAGCGCACCGGCTCCGTTGGCCACGGCGGCGAGGTTCTGGTTGCGGAGGGTTACGGCCGCGTTGCGGCGCTCGACCTCTGCGGTGATGAGTTCGACCTCGGCGGTGAGGTCGGCGGTGGGCACAAGGGAATCGGGCTTCTCGAGTTCGGCCATGACCTCTGCTCGGCGCTGCTCGAACTCCTCGGCGCTGAGTGCGCGGTACTGCGCCTCTGTGTACTTGATAAACATATCTCTCCTTTAGAGTAGACGGAGTTTGAGGGCGGCCCTCTGCCGCTCCTCCTTATCGCGCAGAAGCGACTCCCGCTTCTCCCCCTCGATCACTCCGTCCAGGTAGGAACGCGCATGTATCTCTGTGTCCTCGTCGGCAGGCCTGCTCACGGCGGACACGTCGAAAACCTTCTCGACCTTGGTCACGTAGCTGGTGCGGGTGTCCTTGTCCCACTCCCAGCCGTCCTCGGCCACGATGAAGCCCCAGCTCATCTTGTCGATGAGGCCGTTGCGTATCGCCTCGTGAAGCTCGCGGCCAGCCTTGGAGCCACCGAGGTCCGCATGCACGAACAACCCGTGCGCGTCCCTCGTGAGTTCCAGCGTGCCGTTCTTCTGTCGGGCGAGCGTCTGCCCCTCGTGGTTGAGCTGGAAGATGACGTCGCTCATGTCGGCGGCGTCTAGAGCCGTGGAGCGGATGCACTCCTTGGCTCCCATGCAGAAGTCGTAGGGAACGTCGAAGGTGGTGGCGTAGCCCTCTACGATGTAGCCGCGCTCCTCCCCGTCCCCCTCGTCGGCGACCACGTGGAAGTCGCTGGAAAAGGTTCTGTACTCGCGCTGCATCGGCTTGTAAGGCATCAGTCGTCCGCCTCCTTCTCTCCCTTGGTGTCGTTGTCGTTGTAGATCTGGTCGTCTCCGCCCAAATCGAAGTCGCTGTCGTTCTTCTTGGAGCCGGGCTGCTCTATGAGGCCCTTCACGCCGGCCATTCGCCCGCCGGTCTGCGTGATGACGTTGCCGTCGATATCGAACGTGACGTACTCGCCGCGCTCCACGAAGACGTCGCCGCCCGGCACTGGCGGGAGCTGCAATATCTCTCGCGCCTCGTTGAGGGTCATGACGCGGCGGTCGAGCATGTCGCGGATCATGTTTCGCTTGGACGCGTTGGACGCGTACTCGAGCCTGTTGGCGCTGAACATGATCGCGTTGCCGTTCGCACGCTCGCGCTGCGTGAACAGCATCTGCGTGAGTCCCTCGCCAAGCTGCACGGCGAACGGCTCTATCTGCGACTCGTAGAACGCTCCGAACTGCTCCTCGGAGTAGTTGGATTGCAGGATGTCCTTGTTGATGCCGAAGTAGCTGTAAACGTTGTCCTCGATGCGCTCCATCTCGGAGTTGTCCACGGTGTAGCTGTACGGCTCGACCTGCTTCATGGAGTCGAACGTGTTGTCGTAGAGCATGAGGCCAGTGGTGTTCTTCGCGCTGAGGTTGTCCTCCGCGAACTTCTTGCGCTTGGCCTCCATGTCCTCGGGGCGCATGCTGCCGTTCGCGGCCGCGATGAACTTGATCTTCGCGCCGTTCTTGATTGCCTGCTCCTGCGCCTGCTCTTGGAAGTCCATGAGCGCCAGCGTGCTCTTGAGCGCGTCGTTCCGGGTGCCGAAGAAGTCGCTCTCGTACTGGAATCGGGTGAGCAGGCAGACGCGGGACAGCTCGATGGGCATGGTCTCGCCGCTGCCCAGGTAGAAGCGTATCCAAGGCTCGCCAGCGTACTCAACGACCTCCGCGCTCTCGAACTTTAGCGGGAACAAGCCCGTCACCTCGAGGTTGTGGTCGAGCGACGGCACCACGGCCACGGTGTTGTCCGTGAGCATGATGGTCATAAGGCGGCCTATCATCTTGGGCCACGTCATGTATTTGTTCGGGGCAGTTTCCACCGCACGGCGTATGCGGGGCTTCGCCGAGCCGATAACCTGCGGCTTGAGCTTTGACGCCAGAACCGATGACTTCTCCACGGCGGCGCGGGTCAGGGCCTTCTCGTAGAGCTGGCCGTCCCACGTCGAGAACACGGGGTTGTATTCGGTTATGGTCTGGAAAGTCGTCGCGCTCTGGACCTTCTTGGAGTCCTCGCGGTTACGGGGGCGGAATATATCCAAAAATCCCATACCCCAAATGTAAGGCGGCGGCGGCGGGCGTCAAGCCGAAAGTTCCTTCGGTGAAGGAATCTTCGGGTCGCGCCCGTCGCTGGGATGGGGCTATATCGAGGCCATGTAGTCCTCGCGGTGGCGCATGAGCGCGATGTAGGCGCATATCTCGGCAGCCCACCCGTCGATGCGCCCCGTGCTGCCGTTCGCCTTCACGGGCTTGATGTTGTCGTTCGTGTCCGTGATGATGCCGACGTTCATGCGGCACCACTGGTTCACGGGGTTGTTGCCGTCAACGATGCGCTTGGCCTCGTAGTCGGCGCGTATCTGCTTCATGGGGGCTGAGAGCGTCTGGGGGCCGAAGCGCACCTCCTCCATGCGCTTCTTGCCCACGAACTGCCTAGCCCCGTCCTTCCAGCTGTCGTCCTGAAGGTGCCAAGGGTCGTAGCCCATCGCGAACGGGTAGATGTCGAACTCGTCTCTGAGCTGCTGCATCCACTCGAACACCACGCGGTGGTCGATGGTGTTGCCCGGCACCACGCGCACCAGCCCGTCGTCTATCCAGCGCTGATAGGGAACGTTGTCGCGGTTCTTCCGCAGGCCGCTCTTGATGTGCTTCTCCAGCTGCGTCTCGGGGATCCAGTACATGCTCATCTCGTACATACGCTCGTCCCCGGGCCTCATCATCAGCGCCTGCGCGGCGGTGAGGTCGATGGTGTCCGATGCGTCGTAGCCGATGATGCAGTAGCGGAAACCCATCTCCCTGTAGTCGAACTCCTCGCGGTTGACGGCCTCCTCGAAGCGCAGCCACGCGCTCGCCTTGTTCTCGGGGATGTTGAAGTCCTTGGTCATAACCGTCGGAAGGAACGACGGGTCCTGCTTGGCCTTGTTGACGTAGCCGCGCAGCGCCTCGACCTTCTTGATGGGTCCGAGTCCGGGGTTCGCCTTTATCCACTTCGACTCGTCCGTCCACTCCGCGCGGGAGTCCAGCTCGTAGATGACGGGCAGGAACGTGTCGTCCACGGCCTTGCCGTCGAGGATGCGGCTGGCGTAGTCGTACTGGTCGTCGAACAGGTTGTCGCGCTCGAAGCCGTTGGTGGTGATCTCGATGATGAGCGGCTGGTCGCGGGACGGGGTGGCCTGCTTGATGAGGTCGTAGGTGTCGCGGTTCGTGATCGCGGCCATCTCGTCGATGGCGGCGAAGTGGACGTTCAGGCCGTCGAGGTTTCGGGTCTGCGAGGACAGCGGCGTGAAGTAGCCGCCGTTTCGCCTGTACTGCAGGCCGTCTTGGTTGCGGGCGGGGATGATGCCCTTGTGCAGTCGCTTGGAGAGCGCGGGGGACTGGGCGACCATACGCAGCATTGAGCCGTAGAGCAGCGATGCCTGGTCCTTGGACGTGGCGGCGCTGTAGCACTGCGGAGCGCCCTCGCCGTCCGCCATGAGCATGTATATGGCCAGCGCTGCGGATAGGCTGGTGTTATGCGTTGGAGTGTAGTCCCTGCCAGCAAGGTACAGGTGCGACTCGTTATCTATAGCTATGCACTTGCTCGGTTCGTTCGGTATCTCCTCTATTGATACGATGCTCTTTGCGCCCATGCGAGCAGAAAGCCCGTCCTTGAGCCTCGCCTTCTTCCTCGGTATGTTGAAACAGCTGTGCTCCTTATCTGTGAAGAACGAAACCTGGAATGCCGTTCCGCATGGTACGCCGTTCATGCGCACTTTCTTCTCTTTGATGCTCGCCTTGATTCCGAGGCTGGCGAGCAGCTCCTTTACCTGACGAGCCAGTGCCTCGTCCTTCTGGCAGAAGGTACATTGGCCTGCTTTCGATACGGTTCCGTCCGTATCCATAAGGCCCCTAAGCAGCTCCCATCTCTGCTCGATTCCTGAAGTCATGTACTCGTCTGGGATGAACTTTCTGTTAAGCACTCCCGCAGACCGCAGTCCGTTGATGAATGAGTTGCTGCCGCTCTTTCCCCTAATTCCTTTGCCAGGCCTTAGCGTCCATGTATCGCCTTTCGCAGAAGGCGGCTTGCTCGCATACGCTGGGAAATGGTGCTCGACCACGATGTGCATGACTGCATCGAGGTCGGAACCTGAGCAGGTGATATTGCCACCTCCCTTTGTCCCGTCTCCGAGATACAGTCCGAGCATATACGGATCAAGCGGCAAATCCCTTGTCTTATATTCGACAGGATTCTGCATGGGTACGCGGTACTTGTATTCCGTTCCCTTGCCGTCTTTCCTCTTTCGAGCAAAGTCCCTATACATGTCTTCCGTCGAAATCGTAAAGAAGCCGTTTTCGTCGTAGTCATACGCAGCACTGAGACCACGCTTCAGCTTATGCGTCTTGCGATATTCGACCTCCTTGCGAGATTGCTTCGTCTGAACGGTCCACAGATGGTCGGCGCTGGCCTTAATAACAGCGCCGTCCTCGAACGTGACCCTATACATTTTCTTATCGAACACGGGCGATTCCGCTATGACCTTGGACGCCTTGCCATCTTGCCCGAACACCGTATCGCCGACGTGGATATCTGCCATGGCACACCATCCGTTTGGAGTTGGCAGCTCCGTATCGAGCGATAGGGCTTTTCCGTTCTTCCTGGCGACCACCCACATGCACTCGTGGAACTGCCGCAGGCCGTTGTCGTCAACGAAGCCGAACAGCATCTCGAGGACGAACAGCTGGAACGGCTCGAGGGCTATCTTGCGCCCCGGCTTTCCCTCGGGCAGGCAGCAGTAGCGCTCGATGAAGTTCACGGGGCGCAGCGCCCTATCGGCGTCGTAGTGCCAGCACTTGTAGCCGCCGTCTATCCTCGGCCTCATCATGCGGCACAGCTTCTTTATCTTGTCGCAGGCCACGATCTCGCCCGAGAGCACGGAGTCCATGTACTCGGCGCACTCGCGCCCCGTGCGGTTACCTGGTGAGGAACTCATCGAACTCGTCGTCCTCGTCCGCCACAACGGGAGACTTCTTGAGCGCCTCCATGACCTTCGTGGTGTTGGTGAGCATGTCCACCAGCTTCTTGTAGGGGCCGAGCGCCTCGTTCTCCACCTGCGCCATGTGGCGGTTGTTCACCGTGCCGACCTCGCGCTCAACGAGGATGCCCTCGCGCTCGAGCTTATCGCCCGTCTCGCTCACCATGCGGTTGATGCGGGCGTACTCGCGCATTACGTCCTCCTTGGATACCTCCGTGAAGCCGCCGAGGTCGCGCACGCGCTCCTTCAGCTCGTCAAGGCTCTCGCCCTTCTTCTTAGTCTTCCTCGTCGCCAAGGGGCACCGCCCTCCCGTCCGGGCCGAACGCCATGCGCGGCCTGTAGTCGTCTGGATAGTGGATCTCTGCGTGGCAGTCGCGGCACACGCGCATGAGGTTGTCTGGGTTGAGCGATATGGTCGGGTCGCCCACGTTGTCGCGGTTTAGGTGGATTATGTGGTGGCATATCTCGGCGGGGACGAGCTTGCCGCGCTCGAAGCAGCGCTCGCACATGCCCGGAGGGCACACGCGGCCGTCGAGGCACGTAACCGGCTTCTGCATGTACGCCTCGCGCAGCGACTTCCACGCCTTGCTCTTGTAGAGCGCCCTAGCGAAGTCGCGAGCCATAGCGTTCGCTCCCCCCGTTGGCGTACTTCCTCACCTCGTAATAGGTTGCGCCGAGGCGGTCCATGATCTCCCTGTTGGAGCACCCGCGGGCGTGCATTATCCTGATGGCCCTTATGAGGCCGTCGCGCAGCATCCTCTTATCCATGGGCGCACCTACTCGACGCGGGCGTACCTACGCCCGTTGCGTATCTCGATGATGGTTGAGTGGCCGACGCCGTACTCGCGTGCGAGCTTCTTGCAGCCTCGCTCGTCGGCGCGTATCTGGCGTACTTGCTCAGGCGTGAACTTCGAGTTGGTTGCCGCCCTGCCGAGAACGTAGAACGAGTGCCTTACGTTCTCCGATTGCGTTACCCACTCGAGATTCTCAGCCCTCGGGTCGTCCTTGATGCCGTTCTTGTGGTTGACTTGATTGCGCTCTAACGAGCGACCTGGGACGAACGCCATGGCGACGAGCCTGTGGACGCGCTTTAAGCCCATCCCGTCTTTGGTCTTGATGCTGACAACCAGATACCCTGCTTTGTTGTATTTCGGCTTGATAAATCCTACCGTCCTGCAAACCGAGCCGTCCGACCACACGCGGCCGAGGTTGCTCACGTGATAGCCATCGTACCCCTCGCATGGACGCCATTCCTCGCCGTCGAGCCGCTCCTTTGGCTCCACGCGGCGCTTCAGGCCCCTAACGTATTTGATTACCGTCGATGTGCTTACCGATAGCTCGCTCGAAATGTCTGCTGTGCGCTCGCCGGCTAGATAGCGGCGCCGAATACCCCTTATAGCGCTATCGCTAAGCGTCCTACGCCTAGCCATAGCCCCTCCATAGGGTCGTTTTATAGGGTCGCGTCTTTTATGCAACCCTGATACGTCTTTAAATTACTATTCTTTTCGCAACTTCGCTATATCCCTGCCGAAAAACGGGTTTTTAGATTCAACTTCCATGGAAAAGACAGTGACCCCGCCGGTCCCCCAGCTAGGCGGCACAAAACAAACCTAGGGGGGATATAGGTTGATACACAAACAACCAGAAAATATGCAAAAGCTGACGCGCCCGCCATAGTCTCGCATGCAGCCCGCGCGGGCGCTCACGCCCTGCACACCCGCCTACCTGCGGTAACTTGCACGTGTAGCCGAACGCGCACCGCACCAGCAAGCCCGCCCGAACTAGCGAACGTTTGTTTGCCCCGTGTGCCGGACACACTATAGGCGCTGCGACGGTCTAAAAGGCGAAATGTATAAAATCGAACGCCGTCGGCAGACCTAGCCTATCAAGTCGGCGCTGTCTCCTAGATCGTCGGCGCGGCGCGGCGGCGTGACGGTGCAGACCGTCGCCCCCGTCTCACGGTCAACCAGAACCACATCGACACCGACAACGTCGGCTACATCGGCGACCGTGGCCAATGCCGGAGACCTGCCGGCGCGTGCTGCAGTCTTGACATATGCCGAAGACTTGCCCAGCGCAGCGCTGATAGCGCGTCCGCTCATAGCCGAACGCTCAACAAGCGCCGTTATAACCCTGTCTACCTGCACAAACGCCCCCTATCGCCGCTGCCTCTCAACGTCAAGTATACGCGCGCGTTAACTAAGGGGAAAGGGCGCACACAAAACTCAAATGTGTTCAACTTATGGAGACGCTTGTTTGTCGTTACCCACGCCATCGACAGGCCGTATAGTGAAGCCACGGCAAGCGGGTAACGAACGTTACCCACGAGAGAGAGGAGACAAATTGTTAGCCCGCACGTGGGCAAGGCCGTTATTAACGGCGAACATATAAGGCGGGACGGCGCGAGTCACCACAAAACGCGCCGCCCCAAGTGTTGGAAAGCGAGTAACCAACGATGAGCGAGTATACCACTACCGCGACCCTGAACGCTACCGATGAGAACGACGAGACCTTACACACCTGCGACCACTGCGGATGTGAGTACACGGGTGAGCCCGTGGACGTCTACACGGACCACTGCATCGAAGAGTGGTGCCCCGACTGCGCGGACGACGACGCGACCGAGTGCGAGCACTGCGGCACCTTGACGGCCAACGACAACCTTGAGACCGTCGGCGGCGAAAGCTGGTGCAGCGAGTGCGCGGAATCTAACGCGGTCTGGTGCGACCGCTGCGGCGAGCTTGTAGACGAAGACCGCGCCGTGTCAGTGAACGTTTGGCACAACTACCGCCTAACCACTGAAACGTGGTGCCACAGTTGCGCGGAGAACCACGCGACCGAGTGCGAAGACTGCGGGAACGTCACCGCAAGCGATAGCATCGAGTGCCGTTGGGTGCATGGCGACGGTTACCGCGACTTGTGCCCCGACTGCCTTGAAGAGAACTATTACACCTGCGACGAGTGCGGCGAGCTGGTGCGCTGCGACGACGTGCGCGAGCACGACGGCTGTTATTACTGCCCCGACTGCGGCGGTAGCGACGTTATAGACAGCTACGGCCACACCTACGCTAGCGAGTTCTTTAACACGGACAAGGAGCGTTTTCCCAAGCTTTATCTTGGCGTAGAGCTTGAAACCGAGTACGACGACAACGACGACCGCGACGCGGCCGCTACCGACGTACTCGAGGAGCTTGGGGAGAATCGCGTCTGCTGCAAGGAAGACGGTTCGCTAACGGACGGTTTCGAAATCGTCACGCAGCCGATGACCTTGCGCTACCTCATCAAACACGACGTTATCGGACGCGCCGCGCGTATCTGCAAGCGACACGGCGGAACGTCGCACGATAACGGCTCGTGCGGTCTTCATGTTCATCTGTCGCGCAACGCCTTCACGCCTGAGCAGATTACCACCATCGACCGTCTCATACAGACGCACCGCGACGAATGGACAAGGTTCTCACGCCGCACGGCGGGCCAGTTGAGCCAATGGGCCGAAATAGAAACCGATGAGACTATGGGCATTAAGCCCGGAGACGCGCCCGCTATCAAGCGCGACAAGTGCGCCAAATGCAAGGGCTACAACCGCTATAAGGCGCTCAATCTCAACAACCGCGACACCATCGAGCTGAGACTATGGCGCGGCACTCTCAACGAAGAGACGATTTTGGCAACTCTCACCGCCACGTACGCGCTTGCGGCTATCGCGCTCACGACGCCTAACCCCAACGCGGTTGAATCGTGGACGTGGCCGACGCTCAAAAGCGAGATTGTCAGGGCGCTGAACGCCAGCGGCCTACCCTGCCGCGATTTTGTGACCTATTGCGAGCGTCGCGGGCTTTAACCAATCAACCCAACCGAATCCAACACAAGGGGCCGCGCCCGAGCGGCACGGCCCCGCCTTATAGAAAGATTTTAACATGTGTATTATTTTGTCTTGCGCACCTAACGCCCGCCCCACCGATGATTTACTGCGCACCTGCTGGGATAACAACCCCGACGGCGGGGGCTATATGTTCGCTGAGAACGGCACCGTACGCATCTCCAAAGGCTACATGGATTTTGAAACCTACCTTAGGGCGGTCAGGTCCGTGCCCGCAAACGTGCCCCTTGTCTTGCATATGCGCATAGGCACCAGCGGCGGCAGGGGTCCGGAGGTAACGCACCCGTTCCCCGTGACGGCGGACCTTGAGCACCTGCACGCGCTCGATTTGTTTTGCCCCGTTGGTATCGCTCATAACGGAGTCCTGCCCTATCCGTCAGATGACAAGCGCGGAATCAGCGACACGGTGGCGTTTATCCAGCAGACCGTAACACCGTTGGCGTGCCGTCGCGACGTAAGAGCGGGCGGCGGTCTCGCTAGATCTAGCAAGGCGCGGGCCGCGCTCAAGGCCGAAAGCAAGGGCTCGCGTCTCGCCGTGATGGACGGCGGCGGGCGCGTGAGGCTCACGGGCGACGGCTGGAACGGCGTCGCCCCGGGCATTCAAGCAAGCAACGAATCGTGGCGCAAGTTGTCAACGTTGGCCTATTGGCCGGTGTGGGACGACGATATCGAAAGCGCCTATCAAGCGCTAGAGTACGCGGACCCCGCGCTAGCTGATTACATGCTTGATTACGGATGTGACAGCTGCCCCAACTTCAAAGACTGCATGGAGACGTGGCCGCTATGTTTCGGCTCCGAAGACATTCCGCACGATTACCAGCTTTTCGCTGATTAGGGGCAGCAGATGGACATCAAGCAAATGGCATTGTGTGCCGTCGCCATGGTTGCCGGCGTGCCGCTGGTAACGGAGCTTATCCGCCTGTACTGCATTGTGTGCATAGCTCTTTACAACTTGATTAACTAGCCACCCAGCGGCCCGCGCTTGCAATCAGGCGCGGGCCGCTTGACAATCAAAGTAACATCGTTCGATTACCTACCAGGACAGGGGAATTAATGGTAATACTTGGCATAGCCGGCGTCGTGTTGGCACTGGTCTTTATCTTTCTCGCGCTAGCCAACGTCGGCGTAGACATCTACCTATGGCTTGACTGGTTTTTCACGCCACCCGGCGGACGCAAACGAGATTGATAGAGGGGACTCGCAAGGGTCCCCTTTTCCTTGCCTATTCAACCTACCTATCCGCTATGTTTGTATCCTTGTAGCCCCGCTGGACCATCGCCGCCCCCGCAGCAGCGCCAAGAGCGCCCCGCGCCGCCGTGCGGGATAGCCCCTCTGAGCCACGGGAATGCCCCTAGAACGCCAGATAGCGCCCGTGCCCTAGTACCTGCACCGTGGGCACCCTATCGCCCGTTCTAGGGCTACTACAGCGCCGCTATCAGCGTTTGCCCTGCTAGAGCGCCTGCAGCCCGCAGCCCCCGCAGCAGGTCGCCGCACCGGACGGAGCCGCCCGTCAGGTACCTTAATTCAAGCTTTTCCAGCTTTTCCGCCGCCGTCCCGAAAACTCGGCATAATACGCGTGCGGCCGACCCCCAAACGCGCGCGTCAGCGCGTCAGCTCGTCCACGGGAACGCGCAGCGCACGGGAGATCGCCCGCCACGTCGCGAAGTTTCCCGCGCTCTTGCCGCTCCTGAGCGCCGTGATGGTGCGGTCGGACAGCCCCGTGGCCGCAGACAGCGCCTTGACCGTCACCTTGCGCTTCTCCATGGCGGCCTTCAGCGCCTTGCCCGAACTCGCGTCGTCCATCTTCGTGAGCAGCGTCGTCATCCGTCCTCCCTAGAGCCGGAACCCCGGCATAATGAACACCGATACCCTATCTTACGCCCGCTACGCTCGAGAAGCCCTAGAAGGCTCGACATAATCACGTGCGGGCGCTTACTCCAACCCTACCCCGAACGCCCCGTCAGCATCGCCTCAGAAGCCCAGAAGGGCATTACAGCGAGCCGCCAACGGCGGTGAACCCGCCGTCCCCTGCCGCAAACGCCCTGCCGCCCCTCACGACGGCGCTATCGGGAGCGTCTGGGAAGTCGGATGGAGCGTCTCGGCTATCGCGGAGTCGCGCCGCCTCGAACCTCCTGCGGACCTCGTCCACGATCTGACCGTCCCTCCCGTAGCCGGGTGCCCCGTCCACGCTCACGGACAGCTCGTCCGAGCACTCGCCGAGCGTCCCGAAACGGGAGGTCTCCCTCGCGTCAACGAGGCTCACGCGGTCCATCGCGTACAGCTCAACCTCCCCGTCGGCTCCAGCCACCGCCACGACGGCGAGGGAAATATCCTCGAACATGCCGCTCCCCCAATCATTCCGAAGGTGCTCGCCCGTTTCACGGACTCCCTCTCATCCATTCCAAAATCGCCATCAAAGCTATTTTAGGCGGCGATTTCGCAGATTGTCCGCGATTTCGTCCCTTAAAGTGATTTCGATTTCGATTTCGGTTTAGATTTCGCCTAGCGATTTCGATTTCCAATCCGATTTCCATTTTGATTTCGGTGGGCGATTTCGATTTAGATTCCAGACCCGATTTCGATTTCGATTTCCATCACTGATTTCGATTTCAAAGCATAGCCGAGTTATCCACAGGTTATCAACAGGTTTTCCACAAAATGGGAGTTTTCCACAGGCTCCCTTTTAGCAAACACTAGTTGTTATCTATATATATTTACTTTACTTTACTTTACTTTATATTGCTTGGCCGATGCTTAAGCGATGCTTAAGCGATGCTTAAGCGATGCTAAAGCGATGCTTGATACGCATGGAAAAGGAGGCGGGCACGGCATTTCGAGCCGCACCCGCCTCCTATCACGCGATCTGCTTCGCCTTCCTCGATTTCCCGCCCATGGCTCCGGCCGCCCGCTTGCGGCCGAACTCGATGCTGTTCCGCACCATGCGGCTCGACACGATTACCCCGTCCGCGAACAGCTCGGGGTCTATCAGGCCAAGACCGGCGCACCACCCGAGGAACTCGTCGCACACGTCAACGCTGCACATGAGCAGCATGGCCGCCACCTCCCTGTCGTCGTCGCTGGAATACGGGAGCCTGTGCCCCTTCATGTCTGCCAGCGCCTCGCACAGCAGCCACCAGCGACCGTACGCCTCGAGTCCGCCCTTGACCATGAGCATGCGGCACTTGAAGTCGTCGTGCGCCCTCGAGTCGTGGCTGAAGTACTCCATCCGCCCGCTCCCGTAGGCGAGCGCGTCCTCGTCCGTGACGGCTCCCATGTCAGCACCTCCGCAGCTTCTTGAACTCTATCCTCGTCACCCTCGCGGGCGCACCCATCGGGTATTCCGTGACCTTGACGGCCGTGCCGCCGCCGATGTAGTCGATGCGCCTCACGCCTATCTTCTGGCGCTCGAGCAGGGCGACGAGGCGGGTCAGGTTCGCCTCGTCCACCACGTACCTATCCATTCAGCACCGCCTCCGCGTCGCAAAGCAGGTCTACGGGGCTGGCTCCGATCGTCCTCTCGTAGCGCAGCAGGAGTAGCTGCAGGGCGTCCGATGCCTCGCACCAGCCCGGTAGCCTATTCCCGCCCTTTTCGCGGCTCCTGCGCCGCCTCAGCGCCGCTGCGACGTCATGCACGGCGGCGTCGTACCGTTCGAACTCGGTCATTCCTCCACCTCCACCTCTCGCGCCGTGTTCAGCCTGCCGCAGAACGGGCAGTAAACGTAGTCCTCCGCCCACACCGAGTCACACGACCTGCCGCAGCAGTCGCACTCGTACACTCGCACCGGCGCGTTCGTCCGCTCGGATGCGGTCGGCTCAAGCTCGCATGTGAGGTCGCGGTCTGGGTCGATGAGGTTGGCGAGGCGGTCGCACAGCGGCTTGGCATCGAAGTAGTACGGCGCGTGGCCAACGCCTACAGCCTCCGCGATGTACGCGCACAGGAGCGACCTGCCGCCACCATCGTCCATGGAGTGCGCGGTGAAGCCAGAGCAGTCGATTTGCCGGATGTAGCTAGCCGCATGGCGGCGCTCGTCATTCGTCACCATAGCGACCACGCTTTCGATTCCGCTCCTCGCAGCGGGCGAGGTACGGCGTCAAGTCGGTCACGCCGACCATCGCGGCGAGGTTAGCGCACGCTTGGATGCAGTCGGCGACCTCGTCCATGAGCGATTCGCGAGACGGGCACGGCGCTGGGTACCTGTTCGCAGGGCCGTCGAATGCCGCCCGGCTCTCGTCCGTGTGCTCGCATACCCGGCACATGTCGGTGCATGAGTTGTATTTCTGCCATTCGGCAAAGGTTTCCGCCGCCTCTTCCAGCGGCTTGAGCGCCTGCGCTTTCGGTTCAAGGTTGCAAAACGCTTTGATGGTCGGAATCGTCACATCCGTCATGTTCATTCGCCCTCCACCCTCTTAAGCTCGTCATCGAAGTAGTCTTGTGCTTCACCCAGCAGGTCTGTCGCGTCTATGTCTGCAAACCGCCCGCACCCATGGCACTTGAAGATGACGCTCACCACCTTCGGCTTGCCCCATATGTCGAGTTCCGCGCCAACGTCCCAGCCGCATACGGGGCATTTGAATGCGGGTACGTCAAGGTATATTCCGCCCATATCAATCACCGTCCCATACGCCGTCAGGCCGCAGCTTCGCCAGCGCGGCCAGCTGCAGCAAGGCGCGTTTCGCGTTTCCATCCGTGGCGTCCCAGTAGTTGCCCGTCGCATCGTCCGCGAGACGCGACGCCGCCGCTTCGAGCACGGGGATGGACTCCGCGCCCGTCATGCCGTAGATCGTGCGGATGCCCTTCTCGCCCAGCTCGCGGCGGAAGATTGCCCCGTAGTTGTACGTGACGTTGAGCGTGCAGAGTGTCGTTCCGCCCATCGCGTACGTGCCGCCGCGCATGTCGTGCGGGTCATCCAGCTCTAGTACGTCATGCGTTACGGGGTCGCACAGGTTGATGTCGTAGCTCATCGCGCCGCCTCCTTCTCCGCGAGGGCCTTGGCGCGGCGGACGAGGTCGATTCTTACGTATTCGTCGCATGCGGACTTGCCGTTTAGGTAGCATCCGTCGCAACTAGATTGCGAACGGCCGAGGTATTCGCAGTTCCCCTTCTCGGCGTCCTCCTCAAGGCGCTCCCATGAATCGGGCCGCTCGTGTGACAGCTGCGCCGCCTTGTGCTCGAAGATGAAGCCATCGAAGTACTGCACGTGAACGGCGTCCCCGTCCACCTCCACCACCGTGGCGGGGTTTATGTCGCCGATGCCCCAGACCTTGTCGCCGACCTCGATTAGCACGCCGTCCATGTCGCGGACCGGCTGCTTATGCGTGACGTCATGCGAATTGATGATTCTCCATTTGAGACCGTACTCGTCATCGGTTTTGATCACGCCGTCACCCTCTATGCCCTCCACCTTGCATTTGGCACCAGTGCGGATGCTGTAAACGGTGTCGCCGACCTTTATCTCCACCCCCTCGGCATCCAGCGCCTTGGGCGCGGGGCGCTTGACGCGCGTGTCAGCCGACTTCCAGTTCCAATAGCAGCCGTCAGACACGGAGCTTCTCAGCTTGCCGTGTGCTCCCTCGAAGTAGATGTTGCGGACGATGAACTCCTTGCCGGCGTTCTCGCCGCTGTTCGCCACGGCCTTATCGCCGAGCTGCACGTAGTTGCCGTCCTCGAACTTCGGCCACATGTCGAGGATGCGCTGCTCCATTTCCGTGTATTCCATCTACTCCACATCCTTCGTAAGCTCCATGACCTGCTCGTGCATCGCGATGATCGCGTCCAGCAGCTCCGATTCGTCCGCGCTGATTGCCACCTGGTCGCGCTCGTTGAACTCGATTGCGCGGCGGATGGCGGCACCGATGTCGTTTGGGTAGCAGTCGATGGTCAGCAGGCGTCTGCCATCCGATGCGGTCTTGGTCTTCGCCTTGCCGTCCCACCCCTCCGGCATCACCTTGTACATCTGGTAGCACCATTGGTTCGCTGGATGGAACTCGTAGTTACCGATTCTCATGTTGTCCTCCTATTCGATTTTGCTGTTTTAAGGGAAAGCAGCGGCGATACAGACGTTTTGAGCGCACTACCCTAGCGAGTAGGCGCGTCTCGGTTATTCGAGCTGTCCCGCGCCTCTCCCGCTATCACCAGCAGGAACTTCTCGAACGCGCTGCCGAGCGTGATTCCGCGCTTGTTGAGCGACGCCACCGCCGCCTCGGCAACGAACTTGTCTACCTGGACCGTCACCGTCACCTTGTCGTTCTCGATGAAGTCGGAGACGGTCATTCCGAGCGCGTCGCATATCTCTACCATTCGGCTGAACGCCGGCTCCATGTTGCCGTTGGAATAGGCCATGAGCGAGCGCCTCGGGACGCCCGATTTCTCGGCAAGCTCGGTTACGGCCATGCCCTTCTTGGCGAGCGCTCGGCGCAGCAGGGTCCCGTACTCCAAACTCACCGCCTCCCGTATGGGTCGTGCTCGGCGAACTCGCCGTCTCGCAGCTTCACGTAGTGGAAGTGCTGCTCGTCGTAGATGAGTACGTGGCCGTCGCAGAACAGTATGCTGCCGACCTTGAACGGACCCATCTCGGCCGCGATCCAGTTGCCTATCAGCACCGGCTCCCTATCCTCGAAGCACGGCCATTCGACCGGCGCGGAATCGCGTGCCAGCAATGCAAAGAACCGATCGACCGACTTGCACAGCGCCCCGCTTATCTTCTTCGTGTCCTCGTGCATGGCGCGGTGGAGCGCGGCGTGCTTGCGGTTGGCCTTATGGAGCTTGCGTTCGAGCCTGTGGATGGTCTTGCCGCGCTCGGCGTATCTTCGCTCAAGATCGTGGACGTACATGGTCGGCGACCTGTGCAGCTTCGGCGCGTCCGTGCCGGTGTAGAGCTGGGCGAGGTAGGCCGCCTGTTCGTCGGTGAGGAAACTCATGCCCCAACCTCCACGAAGCTATAGGTGAAACCGTCTGTCGGCACGCCGCCATTTATGCGGCGCTTGAGAGTGGACGCGCTGCAGCCAGCCGCCATGCTCGCCGCCTGCAGTGTCTCGTACACCTCGCCGTCCGAGCGGACGACGCGCCGCGCCAACTTTGATGGGGCTGCTATTCCCCTCGTCCAAACCCTCACGGTGTCAGCGCTCGGACGCGGCCCCATCGAGCCGAGACGAGCCGCTATCACCTTGGGGGAAAGCCCCTTGCGGCGCAGCTCCCGCGCCCTCTCGCGCTGATTCTCGAGTTCGAATTGCTCGAAGCTGTCTACGACGCAACCCATTGTCTTCCCTCCAGTTGCTCGTCCATCCTGCCCATGACTATGCCGCTGAACACCGATACGTAGCGGACCATCATCCCTCCCATCCATCGCAGCAGGACTCCTCCAAGTCCACCGAGTTCTCGGAGAACCACCGGAGGATGTCCTCGTCGCTGGTAGGAGCCGATAGCCGCCGCCACGTCTTGAACTGCTTGCCGCAGACGCCGTAACCGCAGGCGATATCCCATCCGTTGATGCAGCTATCGCAGCGGCGCTCCTCCGGCCATCCTTCGTTAACGAGGTCCACCATCTGCGGCCTCCTCATCCAGCTCGAACTCGCCCATCAGGATCTTGTTGCACAGCCTGCGCATGCGCTGCAGGCGCGGCTTGTAGTCCGATGGCATGCACCCGTTCTCGAATGCGTATTCGCGCATGTCGTTCGCGTCGTCCCTAATCTCGTACAGCATGTCTGTCAGCTGCATAGCTACCTCCTGTCTACCGTTTCCCAATCAGCCGCCGTGACGGACCTGCGCCCCATCTTCACGGCGGCCATTCCCTCGGAGTCGATGAGGTCGTGGGCGGCGCTCTCGATAGCCCTGACCTCCCCGTACTCCATGCCGCATGCCTCGCATATGTCGGCCCACGGCATCGCGTTGATGTACCTAGCGCGTATGACCGCCGCGCCCTCCGGGTCTATCTGCCTGAGTCCCGAGACGACCGTCTCGGCCTCGGCGACCGTCTCGGCGAGCTGCAGCTTGTCGCGCTCGAAGCCCGCCTCGAAGTCCATCAACTCGTCTATGCGCCTGCTAGGGTCGGTCACGCCTCCCCTTGCGCTCGGACCCTCGGCCCTCGCCTTGATGACGGCGAGCTGGCGCTTGGCCTCGATCTTGTCCGCGTAGCCACGGAGGCGCTGCACCGCCTCCCTGGCACCGCAGAAGAACTCCCTGCTATCCATCAGAACGGGATATCTTCCGGCCAGAACGCGTCATTCGCTGGGGCGGGTTTGGCGAGGGAGGGGTTCACCGCGTTGGCCATCTTCGCCTCGTTGAGCGACTGGTCTACCATCGACTGCACGTTGCGCGGGGCCTTGATGACGTTCTGCGGCGGCGCGTACTGGGCCTGCTGCGGAGCGTACTTGGCCTGTTGGTACTGCTGCTGCGGCTGCGGCTGGTCTTGGTTGCGGGCGGTCAGGAACTCGATATCGTCTGCCACCACGTCCAGCTTGGAGCGCTTCTGGCCGTCCTTCTCCCACGATGAGTAGCGCAGCTTCCCCTCCACCGTGACCTTGAGGCCCTTCACGAGGTACTGGGCTACCTTCTCGGCGCGGGTGCCGAACATGTTGCAGTCGACGAACACGGGGACGTCCTCCCACTCGTCCGTCTGTCGGTTCCTGCGGCGCTCATTGACGGCCACTCCGAACTCGCACACGGGGGTGCCGCTCGGCAGCGCGTTGAGGGACGCGTCGCGAGTAAGATTTCCCGTGATAATCACCTTGTTGATGCTCACGCCTGCTCCTCCTTCTCCTCGGCGGCGTCCTCAACGACCTCTCCCGTCTCCTCGTCCACGTTGGCGGGGATGGCCTCGGGTATCTTTGTGAACACCTCGTATCCGTCCTCGTCCAAGACGATGGGCGTGGTCTCGTCGCTGGCTATGGCCTTCGCGATCTCCACGGAGCGTGGAAGCATGCCACGGCTGAACGCGTGGCGGATGACGGTCTTCTCGCACATCGCCTCGTAGTCGGTGGTCCACGGGCCGATTACCTTCCCGTTGCGGTCTTTGGCCGCGTGGTCGTCTCGCAGCTTGTCGAGTTCGCGCTTGCTCATGTACACGAACACGTTGCCGCCGTCGTTGAGCCTGCATGACAGGTAGACCAGCTTCAGGCACTCGGGGGAATGGTCGGCCCCGAAGTCCGGCTTGAAGTGGAAGTGAAGGCCCGCCTCGTCCTCGCTGAAGTCGAAGTCGTCTCCGTTGTACACGCACTGGGTGCGGATACTGGACACCTTGCCGCTGCGCTGCACCAGCTCGAGCATGCCGTTCTTGCCGAGCAGGAACGTAGCCTCCTGCCTGCGCGTCTTGCCGTTCCATCGGGGAAGGATGTACGCGCGTCCCAGACCGTCCACGGCGCTCGGCTCGAGTCCGAGGCTGGCGCACTGCAGGCAGCACGATAGGAAGGAACCCATGTCGCACTCGGCCAGCTTCGGTGTGCGCTGGCGGGCGGTAGCTGCCATCTGAATCAGGCGCTCTGGCGTGAAGCCCTTCGGCATGACCGCCTTGAACTGCGGCGCGAACTGCTTCATGTAGTCGCCGAACGTGCCGCCCTGCCGCTTGGCCTCGACCTGTTGCTGCTGCGCCTTGGCTATAGCTCCCATTTACTTGTCCTCCTTGAATCTCAAGCCGCAGTCCCTGACGGACTCGACCAGGTACTTCTCGTAAAGCTCAGGCTCCTCCGCCTTGAGCCGCTTGGAGTCGAGCCGCTTTTCCGTTGAGCGTGTCCACGTGACCGTCCCACTCCGCGTCTTGATTCCCTTTGAATCGCCTATGCGCCCCTTGAGCAGGGCGGCAGCGTTCGCGAGCCGCTCCTTTGCGTCGTCCGCGGACTCCTTAGCAGCGAGCCATACGTCCAGCTCGGGACAGTCGGGCGATGGCTTGATCTCGCCGTCGCTCTCCGCATGCACCTCGGTGAGGATGGGCGAGTCGCCGCCCATAACGTCGGGCGGGTCGCGGCGCTCGACGCGTCCCCAGAACTCGTCCACTGCGGCCACCACCGCCGCCTCGTCCTCGGCGTCGCGCATTACTCGGAACTCGCGGTAGTCCTGCCCGCCGATGAGCACGGCCACATCCGCGAACGGGCGGTTCGTCACCGATAGGTAGTGAGCCACCTGCGTCTGGTAGTAGACGGGCACGCCGTCCGCCCAGTCGTCCGCCATCCGCCACCCAGCCGTCTTGATCTCGAGGACGCCCCACCCCAGCTCGGGGTCTCGCACCTCGAAGTCGAGGGATGCCTGCGCCCACGGGCGCTTCAAGCTCCGGCAGACCGCGTCTACGCGCCGGACCTCGCGGTCTGGATGGTTCCGTGCGTATTCGGCACCCACCACGGGTTCCAGCACCGTGCCCCAGTGGACGGCTGGGTTGCTAGATATGTCCTCGAGCTTGTACAACCCCGTCTTCTCCGCGTAGACCGAGAACGGGCTGCGGTAGCGCGATAGGCCCATGATGGCCGCCACGTCCGAGCCGCCCACGCCCAGCTTTCGTATCTCGAGCCACTCCTCGTCGCTTGCCGCGACCACAAGCTCGAAGTCCTTCCCCTCGCCGCTAACCAATGGTCTCGCCCTCCTCCACGTTGTCCCTGCCGCCAGCAACCATCGCACGGAACGTCTCGAGGGTCATGGTCACGTACTGCTCGCCCATGCTCGCGCGTCCCTTGCCGCTGCGGTGATGTACCACCACGCCGTACTCGGCGTCGGCGTTGCCGCGCTCCACCTCTGCCTCTTCAAGCCATTCGGGGAGCCTCATGGCGCGGCGGTCCTTGCACTCGATTACGACCTGCTTGCCGTTGAGGTAGACGCCACGGATATCGCCCATGTCCCTGGTGCCGTGCTTCACGCGGCGCTCGATATCGCCGCCCAGACCAGCCCGCAGGTAATCGACCACGGCGCTCTCGAAGCGGGTGCCCTTAGCGGTCGAGCTGCCCATCGGCGGAATCCTCCTCCTCGAGTTCGAGCGCCGCGCATACGGCCTTGTAGGTGTCCTTGAGCCTCACAAGCAGGAGTACCGCGATAATCGTCATGAAGGACAGATCGGCCATGGCCTTTTCCTTCCCGTCCCCGTCCTCCTTCAGCTCGGCCTCGGCAAGAGCGCTGAACGAGTCGGTCATGTCGTCGGCGATCTTGTACAGGTCGTGGAAACCCTTCACCAGCATCTCGTTATCCATTTCTCTCCTCCTTCTGGTTCGCGGCCGCGAGAGCCTCGAACTTCGTGTATTCCTTGGGGCACCCGATGGGAACCAGCCGCCGCACGCGCCCCGTCGTGCTGTAGTCGCGGCTCACCTCTACCGCCACGCACCACTCGCCGCGCGAGTTGATGGCGAGGTCTCCGAGCGTCACGCGGGCCATACGCCCACCGCCGTCGCCAACCAGATGGTCGCAACATCTATGAGGCGTATCGCCAGATAGACCAGCGGCGCTCCGATGATGGCTGCTACCGCCCAGACGATTGCCTGCTTAGTGGTCATCGCGTACCGCCCTCAATCCATTCATCGACCCACTCGGGCTTGAACAGCCAGCCCTGCTTGCGACCCTCCGGCAAGAAGCCCTTGAGCCTGCCGCAGTCGCGCTCGTCTCGGACGGTGCTGTATGGGACGCCCGTAGCGATGGAAACCTCGCGCATGGTGTACATGCCCTTCGGTGCGAGGCCAGCGCGGTCTACCATGTCGGTGAACGTCATAGGGAACCGCCTCCCATTCCCGCGCTATCTGCGAACTCGCAAAAGCCATTGAAGCTAATCTGGTCTAGAAACTGCCTCTGCTCAGCGGTTATCGACACTGCCATAGGCTCGTAGAGCCTTGCAGCCGCCATCATGTCAGATCTGATTGAACGGAGCCTTAGCAGGAGCGCTTGCCACACCTTGTCTTTGTTTCGAGCCGGGTCTATGTATACGCCGTCTCCGATTCCAACCGCCCCAGTTGATAGCAACTTATCCTTGAGCCTGTCCTTCGCAGCCCCAAGCAGAAACGCCGTTTCCTTATCCCATGACTTTGCGTCCACCACGCTTATGTCGACGATTCCATCACTCTTGAACCTGTCTATGAGTTCATCTGCAGTGGAAATAAACGACTCGACCTTATGGGCCTCGCGTTCGTTTCTGCGCTGCCTCTCGAAGTTTCCGCGAACCGTCATGCCTTCTGCGAGGCATTCTTTGCGCAGCAGCTCTACCCCTCTATCAGTGAGCTTTGAGAACTCAATGCACGCATACTGAGCGGACACACCTTTCACCTTATAGGCAAGCCCTGCCTCTTTAATCGCCTTGTAGACGCTTATCTCGTGATCCACCAGCTTGCAAAGGTTCTCATCAAGCCGCTCAACAGCTCTTAGAAGCTGTTCCGCTCGCTTCGCTTCATCAATCAATATCCTTGCCTGCTTTGCGTCGGCAACCTCTCCTATTGGCGATAGCTGAAGCCCTCTATCATCTGCTATCATTCCTATCGACCTCCTGTAGGTCCGTTTTCCTTGCGCTCTCGGCTGCATCCCGAGGGCGCATTTCTTTTAGCTCCAACCCCTCCCCGCGCGTCCGTCCGGCCTTGTGAGAGGAGGTATTGCATGCATGTCCTATAAGTGCTCGTTGGATTGGGCGGTGAAAGGCAAAGACCGCCCTGTGGTTCGCCTGTGGGCGGACGGACGCGTGCGAAGGGGTCGTCGCTGGTAGGCGCTACTCGCCGAGGAACTTGTTGATGAAGTACTGCTGTCCCTTTGGAGTGACCTTGGTGGTGAAGTTGGTGGACACGTGGCCGTCGCTGTGGTTGATGGCCGTCTCCTTCACCTCGAACAGCTCCATCTCCATCGCCTTCTGCGTCGGGAGGTTGTAGCTGCTGCCGCGCTTCATCAGGTAACCGTTGTCGCGCAGCCATGCGAACAGGCGCTTCTGGCCCATCTGGACGCCGTTCTGGCGCAGCACCTTGGCCAGCTCGCCCACGAGCATGCACTTGTCGCTCGTGGATACCGCGTCGGCGAATAGCGCCTTGGGCTTCATCTCAGCGATCTCGCGGTTCTTGCGCTCGATGGTCTCCTTCGCGATGATGAACGCGCGGGCCATCGTCTCCTCGGGCGTCTCGTCCTTGACCGATGCCATGTAGCCGCCGCGCTTGCGGATTGACGGGAGGACTTCGTCGAAGACCCAAGACTCGAACTGCTGGGCGCTGGGGAGCTTTGAGGAAGCGACGAGTCGGTAGAGGTCACCTTCGGTGATGAATCGCGCCTGCTGCTCGCGTCCGAGCTGGTCAACGATGGGGTGGTGATTCGCCACCCCACGGCAGTGCTGCTTGAGCGCGTTAGTCGTGTCCTTGTAACCGAGCGCCGCCGCAACGTCCTTACCGCAGAACATGACCTTGCCGTCCTGCTCGATAGTCCTTATCTCGCCGAACTCATCGTTAGCGAACTTCATAATCTCCTGCATTCCGTTTTCCTTTCTAATTTGATAGGTATCTTGCCGTTCGCTCCTCGCAGCGGTTGAGCAGGTAATCGACAGTGCAGCCGAACTTCTCAGCCATCGCAACCAATTTGTCGCTTGGAACCGGAGTTCGCTCGCTCTCCCAGTTGGAAACCGTGTTGCAGGAGACGGACAACGCTTTCCCGAGTCCCTCTTGCGACATGCCGATTCGCGTGCGCTCAGACGCTATGTTGTTCTTCATGGGTACCTCCTTTCCATTACCATGCCCCCGTTTCGGGTGCGTCTGGTAAGGCACTATATGCTCGATTTGGGGGTAAGTCAACAGAAAATATTGAAAATTTTTCCCATTACGGGTATGCTCTTAGTTGTTGAGAAGGAGGAACCATGAGGCTCAAGGAAGCTAGGCAGGCCGCCAACATGACTCAGGAGCAGGTAGCGAAGGCTATCGGCATACCGAAGAAGACCTACCAGAACTACGAGCTAGGATATAGGGATCCAGGCTCCGACGTGCTGGTGCAGATAGCGGATTGCCTGAACGTGTCGATAGACTGGCTGCTCGGTGTGAACGAACAGTCCCAGAACGGAGGTTCAAGCCCCCACAACGGGTTCTCGCTTGTAGACCCGAAGCGCCAGCGGATGATAGACATATATGACGCTATGACGCCGCAGGGAAGAGCGCTCATGCTATCTATGGCGGAGGATATGCTGCCGTATTTCAAGAAATAAAACCAAAAAGCCACCTCCACCGTGCCGGCAAGCATGCGGTGGAGGGGGCTGCATCAAGTGCCCTTCGTTGGGAGATGAAAGGCAGGTTTATTATGCCACGAAAAGCAAGGCGCAGGTCTTGGGGTTCCATCACGGAGGTGACGCGCGGAAAGAAGTACGTCATACGGTGGATGGAGAACACCGACAAGGGGCGCAGGAGGCGCTCTAAGACGTTCTACGGCACGTATAAGGACGCATGCCGCGAACTATCGGTAGCGGAGGTCAACCATGGCCTAGAGAAGCGCACGCCGACTATAGGCGAGGTGTACAACGCATGGTACCTCCCGTGGCTGGAACTCCAAGTCGAGTCCGGCAAGAAGAAGCAGGGGACGGCGGACGAGTACATATCAATTTGGAACAGGATAGTGTCTCCAAGATGGGAAAGCACCCCGATAGACAAGGTGAAGCCCGCCGAACTCCAATCATGGTTGCTCGGTCTGAACAAGGGTAACGCCAACCTGTCGATGATTCTCCTTCGTAAGGTTGGCGATCTAGCGGTTAGAAACAAGGTTGTCGATGCAAACGTGTTCAGACTCGAATACGATATGCCGCTCGCGACGTCGAGGAAGAAGAACTTGAGCGTATACAACCTATCGAAGGCCGAGGAGATGTTCGAGCGGCTGAAAGGGTCGAATGTCGAGGCGCAGTTCATCGTCTCGTGCTTCGGCGGCGCAAGGGTCGGCGAGTCGCTTGGAATCAGGGCATCAGAGGTGTATGAGATAGAAAGGGACGGCGTTCGCTTCGCCGTAGCCCCCATCAAGCGCAGGATGACGAAGGTCGGCGATATGCCAAGGCCGGACGGAGACCTGAAGACGCCGCAGAGCGAACGCGAGACGCTTATACCGGAGCCGTATTGCGACCGCGTTCTAGCGATAGCGAAAGAGCGCATGGGTAACGGCATCGAGTGGCTTGCGGATCGCGGCGACGGACTGCCGATGAACGCGAACTCGTTCATGTACTTCTTCTACCAGCTTGCGGGGCCGGACTCGATACCGCTATCCAACCTCCGAGCGAGCTGGCGAACGATAGGGCAATTCGACTGGGGAGTTGATAGCGACACGCTCGAAGTGCTCATGGGGCATGTGCTGGACGGAGTGAGCGGAAAGCACTACATCAGACCGTCGATAATGAATATTGCGGACTCGTTCGCGAAGGCGTACAAGGATAGCGAAGGATACGCTGCTTGTAAAAAACGGTAGGCACTTAGGATATTTTGGGATATTTTTTAAAGAAACCGCAGGTAGATACACTAGTCAGACAAAGCGCTACTTCGGCTAAGCCGCAACGGACACACCGGTCATCCGGCTCCGTAGCACGCATTCTAGCTGCTAAGCATACGGGACGGCTCGCATATGCGGGTCGTCCCGTTTTTTATATAGGTGGACGATCAGGGCCTGTCCCCTAATGCCCAACAAAACCAACGCGGCCGCCTGCAGGATTATCCTTTGCAGGCGGCCGCGTTTTCTATGCAAGCTGTCGTGGTCCTATAGGGCATTTATCTCAATCCGCGGTGCGCACACCAGAGTCGCACGCGCCGGACATGCACCGCGAAGCGCTACACCTCGTAGCTGTCCGCGGGATCCGGCTCCGCGCCGTCCGCCGCCTCGATCGAAACGCCGTCACGGGCGGCCTCCTCCGCCGCGGCGCGCGCTTCGTCAAACTTCGCCTTCATGGTCTTGTTGTGCCAAGTGAGTTTGCGAATGGTCAGCTCCTCTGCCTTGTTGTTGGCCAGGCGCAGGTTGTTCTCAGAAGAAAGCAGAGCCTCCTTGGTCTTTTGCAGGTGCGAGATGGTCTTGTCGATCTCATCGATCGCTGTCTGGAACTTCCTGCTCGCCAGGTCGTAGTTGCGAGCAAAGCCGGTCTTGAACTCCTCCATCTTGGCCTCAAAGTTGGTCACGTCGATGTTCTGGCGGCGCGCCAGCTCAAGCTCCTGCTTGTAGGTAAGCGAGTTCATGGCGGCGTTGCGCAGCAGCGTGATCATGGGGATGAAGAACTGCGGACGAATCACGTACATCTTGGGATAGCGGTAGCTCACGTCCACAATGCCCGCGTTATACAGCTCGCTTTCCGGTTCAAGCAGCGTCACCAGCACCGCGTACTCGCAGCCCTTCTGCGTGCGGTCGTGGTCGAGCTTCTTAAAGAAGTCCTCGTTCTTGTGCTTGGTGGCCGTGGTGTCGTTCTCGTTTTTCATCTCGAACATAATCGAGATAATCTCGTTGCCGTCCTCGTCGCACTCGCGGAAGATGAAGTCGCCCTTGGTGCCCTCGGACGCGTCGTTGTCCTTCTCAAAGTACGCGTTGGGAAACGCCGTCATGCGCAGGCGGTTGAACTCGGTCTCGCAGTGCTGCTCCAGGGTCTCGCCCACCATCTTGGTAGAGAGGCGCGCCTTCATGTCGCGCAGGCGCTCGATCTCCTCGTCCTTAAAGCGGACGATTTCCGCGTTGGCCTTGCGGGTCTGCTCCAACTCAAGCTCATGGGCGGCCTGCACTTGCTGGCGCTCGGAATCGCGCACGGCCTGCTCGCGGGCAAGGGCCGCCCGGGCGTCGTCGCGCTCGCGCTCGACCGCGGCGACGGCCTGCATGCGGGCAATCTCCGCCGCACCCTTTTGAGACTCCAGCTTGGATTTTAGGTCCGCCACTTCTTGTTTGGACGAGGATATCTGCTCTTGCATGGCCTGCTGCGCCTGGGAGCGGGCCGCCTCCACGGCAAGGTCGCGCTGGCTTGCCGCCGCATCCAGCTGCGCCTTGAGCTGGGCCGCCTGAGAGGTCGCCTGCTGCAGCTGCTCCTGCAGCGCGCGGCGCTCTTGCTCTGCCTGGGTGCGTAGGCGCTCGGCCTCCGCTGCCGCCTGCTCGCGGGACTCCTCGCGCAGGCGGGCCTGCTCGATCTGCGCCTGGTTGTCGCGCTGGGCAAGCTGCGCCTTGAGCTCGTCCACCTGATGCTGCAGCTCCGCCGCCGTCTTCTGCGATTCCGCGCGGGCCTGCGCCGCAGCCTGCTCGCTGGCAAGCGCGCGCTCCCCTACCGCGGCCTCAAGCTTGGCGGTGAGCTCGGCCACCTGGGCATCGCGCTGGGCGGCCACCTGCGCCAACTCCGCGTCGCGCTGCGCCAAGTTCTGCTGCAACGTAGCCTCCGCGTCCGCGCGGGCAAGCTGCAGCGCCTGCTCCTTCTCGCGGGCAAGCATCTGCATGCGCTCGGAAAGCTCGTCCGCAAACTCCTGGTCGCGAATCTGCTTCACAATGTCGGCGTACCCGGTCTCATCAACCTGAAAAACCGTTCCGCACTTTGGGCACTTGATCTCATTCATATGCGCTCCCGCCTCTACTGCCTGGCGACCGATCCAAAGTGCTGCCGAGCTGGATTGCCGGGCCTTCAAACCGATGGGCCTTTAAACGCTTTCAACTATACCCGCTCGTGCGGACATAATTTGCACCGAACAGGGATGCGCCGCGGCGCCGCGGGATTCCCATCGGGGATTCCTATCGGCGTCTGCGCCTAGTTCACTTCCCAATAGATAGTGCTATCGGAAGTGAAAGCTCATTCACTTCCGATACATAAGCCGGAAACGAAGCGAAAGGGAACGCCGCGAGCGCCGGGCACGGAACCCGTCCTGCCCGCTTGCGCGCGACGGGACGGTGGACCCTAGCGCGCGTCCTTCACGAAGATGGCGACGCGCAGCTGCTTCCATGGCTCGTTCTCCGGGGCGACCTGCATCACACGGCACTCGAAGATGGACGCGTGGCCGTAGTGGAAGAGCACCGAGAGCAGGCCGTTTTGATCAGCGGGGACGTAGCCCAGCATCTCGCCGCGCCCCTTGATGGCGATAGCCTGCGAATCGTACGGATTGTCCGGCTGCGCCTCAAGAGTGAGCTCATCGCCGATCTTGAGCTGCGAGAGCACCAGTGCGCCCTCGTGATGCTGAAAACCTGCGACGTAGAAGTTCATAAGGTTGCGTGACAGCTCGTACATGATGGCTCCCCTTCTTCTTGAGAGCGCGGCCGCTCCTGCCGTGCCGCGCTGGGGCACCGCATGAACCAGATGCCCCCGTGTGTTGAGAACACCATACGCGTTCATGCGGACACGGTTTTGAGCGGCGTGGTTCACCGGATCGCCCGGGCCCGCTCACACAGCGCCTACTCGTCCAGAGCCTACTCGTCCCGCGCTTACTCGCCGCGCTCCATCAGCCGACGCTCGCGGTCGGAATCCGGCACAGGGTCCACGCCCTTAAAGAACGCAAGGATCTCGTCGCGGCTCACGGGGCAGTAGTTGTTGGCGTCCACGCCCACGTCGTAGCGCAAAATGCCCAAGTCGCGGTTGCGCTGGTTGTACTCCGGCTTGGCATGGATGTGCCCGTGCAGGTGGATGGCATGGCGCCACTTGCCGTTCCAGCTGAGCATGGGGTAATGCAGCATGCACATGCGCTGGCCGTGGCACATACCGGGCTTGAGCTCCGCGTAATCCAGCACCTCGCTAAACACCGGCGGATGCCCGGGCTCGCCCCACCCCTTGTCGTGGTTGCCGCGCACCAGGATCACCTTGCGGCAGTTGATGCGGCGCCGCAGTGCGTACGCCTGCTCGACCATGATGCGGTACGAGAAGTCGCCCAGCACGTAGAGCGTGTCCGTCATGCTCACGCGGTCGTTGATGTTGGCGATAAGCTGCGAGTTCATGCGGTCTATGGACGAGAACGGGCGGTCGGCAGCCGGAATGATATTGGCATGCCCAAAGTGTGTATCAGCGGTGAACCAGATCATAAGAAAGCTATCCCCCATATTCCCATAGCAATCTAGCCAGCCCCATTCTCTACCAAGATGTAAAGCAGCTTCATCAACTATTGGTGTCCAATTTCAATTATCGGCATTAAAGCAAAACAAGCGGGCGTCCCAACCAGAACGCCCGCCCTCACCAAGCAACAAAGCCAGGAACTCTATCCTATAGCCTCAAGAACCGCATCGACAATCTTCTTGGTGTTCATCATTCCAAAGTCCTGGGGAGGAATGATGTAGATGGGAATATCCCCAGCAGTTTTCGCAAGCTCTTCGGCCATATACTTAACATGCGGACCAAGTAGAATCGCCTGCATGCCGTCCATTGCCGACTCGGCCTCAGCAATGGGAAACACCTTTACTTCAACGTCCAAGCCACGTCCACGGGCCTCTTCCTCAAGCTTCGCACCCAGAATACTTGTCGTCATGCCTGCAAAGCAGCATAGCATCCATTTCATATTGACCAACCCTTTCTGAGTTACGCGACTTCCGCCTGCGCGGGAGCCTCGGCCTGCTCTTCTTCTACCTTCTTCTTTTCATATGCCTTGAAGAATGGGTAGTAGACGAGGCCGTTAAGAATTATGAGTCCAATTATAAAGACGAGCGCCTTGACATCCATGGTCGACAGCAACGCTCCGATAGGCGCGGGAACGTTCCAGCCAGGATAAGCAAACGTATGGTTGATGATGCCAAGATCCATTACCAAGAACGTAAGGCCCGCATTGAGAACCATGTTGAGAATAGAGGGAACGAACATCAGCGGGTTATACATAACGGGCAGGCCGAAAATAATGGGCTCGTTAACTCCAAAGAGCGTGGGGATGATACCGAGCTTGCCGATGGTGCTGATCTGCTTAGAACGGCTCCTCAAGGTGAGCAACGCCAGGGCAAGGGTTGCCCCGTTGCCGCCGATGGTAATGAAATACCACACAAAGGGAGGGGTGACCGTGCAAGGCAGGGCCGTAGCGGCGGCACCCGCGGCATAAGCCGCCATATTCGCATCAAGGTTGGCATAAAGGAACGGATCGAGAGGACTTGTAAGAACGGAATCGTGGATTCCGAACCAGAAGAACAAAGGCATCAGGAAAGCAATGAGCATGATACCAGCGGGGCTGTCGACCGCACCAACCAGAGGAGAAACAATCGTCGCGATGAGATTGGCGAACGGCGCCGCAGTCAACTTAATAGCGGCGGTGCTGATAAGGGAAACAGCGAGGAGGCATAGCGCAGCGGGCACAAGATGAGCCATAGACTCGCCAAGAGCGGGAGGTACGGCGCCGGGCAGATTGATGCGGCCAACGTTGCGTTCCGAAAGGAACTTGAAAAGCTCGACCGTGGCAACAGACATAACGATGGCGCAGAACAATCCAGCGCCGCCGATAAAGTCCGTCATGAGGGCGCCCTCGGTACTGATAAATCCCGTGGCAATGAAGGAGGCGGCGCTAAGCGCAACGGGAAGGTACGAGTTCATCTTGTAGTGACGTGACAGGAAAAACGCCAGTCCCACGGAAACCCAAAGCGCGAGACATCCGGTTGTGATGGTGTTGATGATAGTAAAGGGAAACGCCAGAAAATCGGCAACCGCCTGCCATCCCTGCATGAAGGATTGCGCGATGCCCGGATCCATGGTCGTGTAGTCCATGGGCGGCGTAACGATAACCAACGCCATGGACCCTATCGTCATAAACGGAATAAGCGTCAGGAACGTATTCTGAATCGCCTGGATATAGCGATTTGCGCCGAGTCGGCCAGCAACAGGAGCAACGTGGCGCTCGATAAACTCGGTAAACTTTTCCATGTCCTATACCTCCTGAGACTCGATAAAATCGCGGTACCAGTAGTAGCTGTCCTTGGGAATGCGCTTATTTCCGTTCTCGTAATCGATGTACACAAGCCCATAGCGCTTCGCGTAGCCGTTGATCCAGCTGTAGAGATCCATCGTTGACCAGACAAAGTAACCGCGTACATCAACCCCTTCCTTCATGGCTTCCAGCATCCACTCGGCAAAGCCCTTTTGGAACTCGATGCGATACGGGTCATGTACCGTGCCGTCTTCCTCGAGAACGTCTTTGTAACCAATACCGTTTTCCGTAATGATGAAAAACGTTTCCGGGTAAAGCTCGTGCAAACGGACGAGAAGGTTGTACAGGGACTTTGGGTAGAGCTCCATATCCCAATCATTGGTTGGCATCGAATCATCGCGGTCGATTTCGAACCAATTCTTGACAACGGCCTCCTGGCGGTCGCCCTTCTTGCCGGTATTGCTCGCCTTAAGGCAGGTCTCGCCGGTTGTATAGGGCTTAACAAGGTAGCGTGCGTATGCGTTCACGCCAAGGTAGTCAACCGTTCCGGCACGGAAGATGTCGTCGTCCCCGGGAAGCGCGTAATCACGGTTGCACCCATCCGCTACGATCTTATCCACAAACTCTTGGGGCATCTTTCCCAGCACGCACGTATCATTGACGCAGCGATTGTAGAAAAGCTCGGCGTTAACAGCGGCTTCCCTGTATTCATCATTGTCGACGAGCGTCTCGATAGAATAGGAATCGCTCACAAGACCGATATTCCCCTGATAACCTCCTCCGCGAAAAGCGCGGACCACCATCGCGCTACCAAGCAAGATGTGATACATGGCGCACCAACGACGACTGAGATCTTGAACGTTGGGAGGATAGTTGCCCACGGCGTAGCAGCACTGGGTCTCGTAATTGGGCTCGTTCACCGTCGCCCAATAGCGGACACGGTCGCCGAAGCAATCGAAGCAGACTTTCGCATATGCCTCAAACGCCTTGCAGGTTTCGCGGTTCTCCCAACCGCCCCGCTCAAAAAGCGTTTGAGGCAGATCGTAGTGGTACAGGGTAACGAGCGGGGTCACGCCATGAGCCAGGCAGCGGTCGATCACACGGTTGTAGAACGCAACGCCTTCCTCGCTAACTGCGCCGATGCCATCGGGAATGATGCGCGACCAGGCGATTGAGAATCGGTATGCGTTCTGGCCGCCAGCAGCCAACATTTCTATATCTTCTTCGTAGCGATGATAGTGATCACAGGAGACGTCCGCAGTCACGGGGTTGACCACGTTTTTCTCGCTATGGCAAAAGGCATCCCAATTAGAAAGCCCCTTCCCGCCTTCCCGCCACGCGCCCTCGCATTGATAGGCGGCGGTGGCGCTTCCCCACATGAAATCAGTCTTCATGGCGCATCTCCTTATAGACGCTGATGAATTCACGTGCCATACGCCCAAGAAGGGCGGTCGTCATCAAATGGTCCTGAGCGTGCATGAGAAGGATGCTGAAGGCGATGTCCTCCCCCGCCACCTCGGCGCGCAGCAGGTCGGTCTGCGCTTCGTGCGCCTCGACAATCGCCTTATCGCCAAGTTCGAGCTTCTCGTTCGCCTCCTCGTAAGACCCTCTTTTCGCGCACGTGATAGCCTCGTAAAAATAGGCTGAGGCTTCACCTGCATGCGCGACAAGCTGAAACGACATCGACTGAAGTTCTTCCTTGTTCATACCACTCCTTCCAAAGCGCGATGAACCCTGCATGGCCCAAGGATAGAAACCAGTTGCGGCCGTTTCCACTTTGGAGTTGCGGCATGCGCCGCAATATTAGATTTGAAGATTGTTTTAAGATTTTGCAGCATATTTAACTACGTCTATTCGTTTGCTCTTTGGACATGGAGGGGCACATGCAGCGATTAACCCGTCGACAGGCAGCCTTGCTGCAACATATCGCCGCATCCGATTATCCCGTCACCGGCAAATCGCTCGCGATCTCGCTGGATTGCTCGGTCCGCACCGTTCAATCTGAAGTGGCTCGAATCAACATCAATGAGAAAGTCATTCAAAGTACCAACCGAGGCTATATCGCCCCCTCTCGAGACGCGGTCTCCAAGCTTCTCGATGCACCCAATGAGGAGGGCGCTTCAACAGAATGGCTTATTTTGAAACTCATCTCAAAGAACGACGGCGCCCTCGGCGTCGATGATATAGCCGAAAAACTCTACATGAGCTCTTCGTCGGTAGAGCGCGAAATCAAAAATGTGCGAAGAATAGTCGAGGCACACAGCCTAAAGCTAGTGCGCAAACAGGGATCCCTGAGCATCGAAGGCAACGAGCATGACAAGCGTTCTCTTATTGGATCCCTCGTCTCCCAAGAAGCCGTTAACTCCATGTCGAGATACGGCGGCCTTTCGGAGTACTTTGACGACATGGATATTAGCCGCGTACGCACCTGCACGCTGTCGGTAATTGAAAATCAAGGCCACCAGATTAAGCAAGGCTATGCCCAAAACCTCATTACCTCGATCGCCGTGGCCCTTTACCGCATGCGACACGGTCTGCACGTGCCAGACCCGGCATGCGAGCTATCCGATCGCGATGCCGAGAGAAGTATCGCCAGCGAGCTATGCAGCATGTACGCGCGCCACCATGACGTCGCCCCAACACAAGGAGATATAGACTATCTGGCGACCCTTCTTATCGGTCAGGTTGAATCGCGAAAGCCCCATGACGACGCCCCCTCTCAAGGAAAATCCCTACAGGTTCTAGAAGGCGTCCGCTCGATTGTTGAAGACGTGTTTGGCTCGTATCAGCTTGAAATTGATTCAGAGCAAGCGCTGCGCAACTTCTCGGTCCACGTGCAAGCGCTTATCGAAAGGCGCGAGGAAGCCCAAATCAAAGACACCGATGCCCTAGAGAACATTAAGCTCAACTGCCCGTTTATCTACGAGCTTTCCGTACTTATCGCCTGGCGAATAAGCGAGATGTTTGGCGTGATAGTCTCCGATGGTGAAGTAGGGTTCATCTGCATCCACGTTGGCATGCTCCTGCTGTCCACCCTTGAAAATGATAAAGTCCGCATTCTCCTCGCATGCGATCATTATCAAGGGATATCACAACGAATTCGCGAAGCGCTTGATCGTCGATATCAAGACGTAGCGCTTCTAGCCGAAATCGACATAGAAGGGCTCCGTTCTATCGATTCGGAAGCAGACGTAATCATCACAACGAGGAAATCCCTTTGCAAATCCAGCGGCTCTGTATTGATTTCCCCATTCTTTACCGCAGACGACCAGGTCCGCGTTGAGCGCATCATTGACGCTGCGGTTCAGAACAGAAAAAACTCCCGCCAACGGGCTCTTCTTGAGCCGTTTTTCACAGACGGACTGTTCTTATCAACCGACGAACCGATGGAACGAGACAACCTCATCCGCAAAATGGGAACCCTGCTCCAACAAGAAGGCGTAGTAGACGATGAGTTCATTGACCTCGTTTTGAAGCGCGAAGAGCTTTCTTCAACATGCATGTTCGACCTGTTCGCCATCCCCCATTCAGTCGAAATGAACGCCAAGAGAACCATGGTGTGCGTGGCACTTTGCCATAAAGGAGTCGCATGGAACGGTCCTACAATCAAGTTGGCGCTGATGATAGCTGTTTGCCATGATGACCGCCGTCGATTCCTTGAAGTGTTCGACACAATCGTAAAAGCCTGCTCCGATCGGGAACGAAGTGACAGATTGTCTAAATCGACTTCGCTCCAGGAATTCTTGGACATACTAGTCAACGGCCCTACATCCGTCGAGTAGCCCTTTAGTTGGACGGCACCCAACAACATATTCTAATGCCGAAGGCAAGTTCGACCTGCGCCCGAACGATTGAGCCCCACCGCACGCTATACCAAGTGAATCCTGAACCAAACACTCAGCATCAGGATGGCGTTGGCTAGCAGATAGCACACAAGACAAAGCTAAGGCTCAAAAGAACAACGAATCCCGCTCTTTAATTGAAGCACAATCCATGCCCGGATAGATGAACACCGGTCACGCTCCGCTACCCTTTGCCAGACAAAAGATATATTCTCGATCCAAACAGACGCTGCAATAAATGACTCACCTTGAGGAGGCAATTCATGACACGCAGAAACTGGACTATCCAAGAGACGCGGGCGGCGTTTGCGCTCTACCTGCTTCTTGAACCCTCCCAGATTGATAAACGTAACTCGGATATCATAGCGCTAGCCAAAGCTCTAGATAGAACCCCCTCCGCTGTGGCTCTTAAGCTCTGGAACATTGCCGCCAACGATGCCAACCGCGTTGAATCTGGCCGCGTGGGCATGTCGCATGGTAGCAAACTCGACAAGGAAATCTGGATTGAGTACGACAGCAAAGGAGATGAGCTGGTTAGCGAATCACTCGACCTCCTCAACCAGGCAACCGCGATCCCGACAAGAAGCTTGATTCCTTCCGACCCATCGAGCGCAACCTAGAATCGATTCCAGAGGGACAAGAGCGTATCGCCGCTGTAAGGCAGCGAGTCAACCAGCGGTATTTCCGCAATTCCCTTCTTAGCGCGTATCACAATAAATGCTGCATAACAGGCATTTCTATACCAAGACTATTGGTGGCTAGCCACATCAAGCCTTGGAATATCTGCAATCCAAAAACAGAACGCCTTGCCACCGACAACGGCTTGCTCTTAAACGCATTCCATGACCGCGCGTTCGACCAAGGGCTGATCACAATCGACCAACAGTATAAGATTCGCGTTTCCCATACCGTAAAGCACAAGCAAGATCCGCTCGATTGGCTATGGAGCTTCGACGGGGCAGAAATCGACCTACCTTCGGTTAAGAAACCAAAGAAGGAGTTCATCGAATATCACAACGATGTCATTTTTCTAAAGTAGGACCCCTTTCATCCACATACGACAGCTAGCCCTGCTGGAAATACCTCCCAGCAAGCGAATGCTTGATCTAGAACACTTCAACGTGATCTAATGATCAAAGCGAGAGCAGGGAGGTAGCATGTCTAACTACAGAATAGAAACCATCAACTTCGAAGATCTTGAAAACCAGATGACTATACCAACGTATCAACGTCCGTTGGTATGGTCCAAATCTCAAAAGGCTGCTTTCATCGACAATATAAGCAGGGGCTTTCCTTTTGGATCACTGCTTTTATATAAATACGACAACGCCGAACAGTACTCTCTCATTGATGGGCAACAGCGCTTTTCTACACTGCGCGAATATCAGCGTCATCCAGAGGAGTACTTTCCCATTGAATCAAACTCAGCGAAGCAGATTGACTCCTTGATGGCGCTCTCTGGCGCAGCGCAGCAATCGGAAGACGCAAGAACCAAATTAAGGAATCAATTCATCTCCGCAATCAAAGAGATGCTGCACCTACATGCCACCAAGAGGAATCTGCCCGGTTCATATCTAGCTCAACAAATCAAGGAAATCTACCCGGCATGTAGCGATGGCCATATGCTGGAGATTGTTGATATCCAAGTCGAGCTCATTACCGCTCTCGATAAGTATGTCAACCTGTCGACCCTCCAAATCCCCTGCGTGTTCTTCACGGGCGACAAATCGGAGCTGCCCGAGGTATTCGCCAACGTCAACCTTGGCGGAAGAAAGCTGACGAAATACCAGGTTTTCGCTGCCCAATGGAACCGCTATCAAGTCCAGCTGTCACCGGAGCCTTATTCCGATGACATTCTCGAGCGCACTATTTCACGCTATGAAGCGCTCACAGAAGATCGCGACGGCCTTGAGATCGAAGACTTTAGCGCTGAAGAGATGAGGCGCGAGCGCATTGTCACCTTGCCAGAATTCTGCCACGCATTGGGAGAGCTCGTTATCTCGCGATGCCGGGCATGCTGGCCGGATAAGGCTGCCGAGCAAGACGACACCGTAGATACCATTGGCTACAACACGCTTGCGATTGCATTTGGACTCCGCCCGCAGGAAATCGCCGGAAAGAAGGAAGGCCCCCAGGGACTTCCCGACGTCTTCGCAAATGCGGGCTTCGAGGATAACCCTGCTGCCACGGAGCACCTGGTAAAGTGCATGCTTGCTGAATACGATGAGATCAACGGACGCTTCGCCAAGTTCCTGAAAAAACCAGGCAGCAGAGAAGCATACGAGACCTCTAAATCTAGCGGCCAGCTACAATTTCTCTCGTTTTTTGCAGCTCTTTGGTTCGCGCGGTATGGAGCGATTCGCTCAACGGATTTTGAATCGCTGCCGGATTATAAGAAGAAGGGCTACAACGAAACAACCCGTAACCTCTTTAGGTGCTTCATCTTGGATATGCTCACCAATCAATGGAAAGGCTCGGGCGACTCCAGGCTTGGCAACTATATAGACGGGACGTTATCGTATGCGACGAGCGCTGCCTTCTCCAGGGCAAAACTCGAGATTGCAACCCAGTCTTATCTGGATTCAATCGAAAACAACGAGTCGATCAATGTTGACCCCATTGCGAAGACTCTGCTGACCGTCCTTGCAAGCTGTAATCCCCAGGCATATTCCGAGAGCGCCTACGACATTGAGCATCTAATCTCACGCGAGACGCTCCGAAATAAGACGAGCGGACAATACGCGTACAAAACGTACAAGCTCCCTGGTGGCAACCTCGGCAACATCGCTTACCTTTCTAGCGCCGAGAACAGGGCAAAGGGATCAACCACGCTCCCCGCATCCAAGGGAGAACTCTTTACCTTCAACGGAGAAAGGGAGTTTGTTTACAACGGCCAAGACCTGCGTGATGCCGACCTCGACCTTAAGAACGGCAATCCCGCAGCCGCTAAAAAGTTCTTGCATGAACGCGCGCAAATCATGCTGGATAAACTCGTTGAAATCCTCGCCAAAGATTAGGCCAGGAGGCGAGTGAGCATGTCTATAGAAACGTATCAAGGCCTAACGCTATCGTATGAACGAGCCACTTCACTTGTGCCCGGCTCTTACTTGCCGGCGTATCAATGGTTTCTGAGCCACGAGGGAGAAGTTGGACCTCGTCCGTGGAAAGACCATGCCCCCAAAGATATGCCCATCACCCTTGTTGCGCAACGAGGGATACACAAACCGGGCGGGCAGGACTACGCGATTTCGATCACCATCGCGAACCCTACGATATACGGAGCGGATTCCGTCCACCTTCTTGATGACGGCACCTGGATGATCCAGTATTGCGAGCATCATCACAATACGGGACGGAAGCCCGGCTCGCCAAGGTACAACCAAGCGCTTATCAATTGCCTTGAGGACGGCGTGCCCGTAGGCGTCTTCCACAAGACCGACAACGAATATCAATGCCTTGGCCTTGCGTTTCTTGAAAGCTACAACAACGTGGCGGGCATCTTCACCCTTCATGGACCCGTCCATAAACTCGATAGCGGTGCCCTCTCCCCCATCTCCGCAAAAGAGATAGAAGATGCCCTTGAAAACGCAGCCAAGCTGCGCGCCGATGTGCTGTTTAACAGCACAACGCTAGACCTTGACTACCTTGGTTCTTCCCATGAGGGGAAGCGCGACTTCACCTCGCTCAAGAGGGACCTTAAAAATGCCCACGGAGAAACGTTTAAGATGGATCTTATCGAGGCGTATAACGGCCAATGCGCGATTTCTGGCTACGATGCACTGCCCGCACTCGACGCGACATATCTCAGTTCCTATCTGGGCGCAGCAAGCAATACGCCGTCTGCCGGAATCCTGCTTAGAACGGACCTGGGTGCACTGTACCAACAGTCGCTCATTTCGATTAGGCCTGACACCTATGAGGTCACGGTGAGCGGCGCGCTACGGAATACCGCCTACAACCACTTTGACAGGCGACGAATCTCGTTACCCAGCAACGAGCAGCTCTGGCCATCCAAAGCCAGGCTCGAAGCCCATCACAGCTCGTTTATGCAGCTGAACTGCTAACACGTGGGGCCAACTGCTACAAGAATGCGGTTGGCCCCATCTTCTTTGGCACCTATTCCATGCGCCCAGCGATTACTCGTCCAATCATATGCGGAATGCCTACTACCAGCGCGTTGCCCATGCAGAAGGCGCGCTGGATATCGGTCATGCCCGCGTCCGTCCAGCCCTTGGGGAACCCTTGCAGCTGGTCCAACTCGTCCGGAACCAACCTGCGGTAGCGGCCGTCCCCCGCTTGCACAATATGTTTGCTCCGTGAGGCCGACCCCCCCCCTCACTTGTGAGGATGGTACGCGCCGGACAGTCAACCGGGTCCGGAAACGCCATCGATCCTTCCGTGTACTGATAGGTAAAGCCGGTCTTCTTGTCCACGCGGGGCTCGCTTTTGCCGCCCTTGAAGTAGCGCCAACGCTCCAGCTTATCCTCGTCCGTAATAAAGAAAGACTCGTCCACTTCCGCATCATCGACCAGCACGTCGCCAAGGGTTTTGTACGTCCCGTTGTACTCGACGTTTAGCCTGCCCGTCATGACCTTGCAGCCCTGCATAACGCCCGCCGTCTCAAAGCGGGAGCGCTTGGCGCCCATACCAAAAGACTCCGAGCACTCATAGGGGTCGGCGGGAATGGTGAAGCCCACGGGATCGACCTCTGGCTTTACGGGCAGCGCTTGGGCCATCACGCCGCGCGTCATACGGTCGGCGAGGCCCCACGCCTCATCCGTCTTTTCCGCGTAGATGTAGACGCGGCGACGCTTTTGGGGAAAGCCGTAGTCCGCGGCGTTCACAACGCGCCACTCGACCGCGTAGCCCAGGGAGGCGAAGCAGGAAAGGATGATGGCGAAGTCCCTACCGCGCTGCGACGCGGGGCTTTTAAGCAGGCGGTCGACGTTTTCGAGCAGCACGTAACGCGGCGTGTTCTTAAGGCGCAAGAACCGGTAGATGTCCCACCAGAGCACACCCTTCTTGCCAACGATGCCGCTTGCCTGAGACAGCGGCTTTGCCACCGAGTAGTCCTGGCAGGGGAAGCCGCCGACCACCATGTCGACGTCCGGGATGTCTATGGTGCCCGCCTCGTAGGCGTCTAGCACCTTGTTGATGTCCTCATTGATGAGGGAATCCTCGCCAAAGCGCTCGCGATAGCACTTGGCGGCGAACTGGCGCGTTGGGGTTCCCGGTGGCTCCCATTGGTTGGCCCAGATGGTTTTGAAGGGACCTGCGGACGGCATGGCGAACTGCGGATGCGCGGGGTCGCTATAGCCCTCCAGACCCAGGCGGAAGCCTCCAACGCCGGCGAAAAGCTCGGCCACTCGAATGACGTTCTTTGTCACATAACTCCTATCAACTACAGAGGCGCTTGGCTGCGTGGGCGGGTTGCATGCGCCGGCGCCGTGCGCGGTAGCGACGCCTTGGGCCACGGTGGAGCCGTGGACCGCGCGGGTGCCGTTGGCCGTAAGGGTGCCGGACGCCCCTGAGATCGTTTCCCGCCTTACTCTATCGATCTCTTCGCCTATATATCGAGCATTGATCCAAAAACACTTTTTTGTTTCTGGCTTGCCCGCCGGCGTGGGTAGAACGTCTGCCTTGTTGCGCCCGTGGGGACGGACGTGGCAGCAGCGGTTCTCGCTGGATTTGACCGACCAGTCCGCGCGACCCATGGCGACGCGACGGCGCATCTCCTCATAACAACGCTGCGCTTCTAGTAAGTCTTTATCGGACATCTGCCAAAAGAGGACTTCCGAAAGCAGGTAGCGGCCGCGAGTTTCCTCGTCCTCTTTATAGATAACAAAGAGGTACTTGCTACGCAGGTACTCCCTAAAGTCGCTCTCCTCAAACGGGCGAGCCACCAGGTCGAAGTAATCAAACGTTGGGAAGGAGATCGACTCTTTGGGTACCCCGTCGCGCTTTAGGCGGATAGTCTTGGTCTTGATGCCAGCCTTCTCGAACTCAGCGATCTTGGCGTTCTGGTCCACGCCCAGAATATGCTTGGTGATGAGCGCGCACAGGTTCTTGGGTTTGCGGCGCCCATTATGGAGGTAGCCGCAGTGCTCGCCCAGCTCCTCTTCCGTAAGGCCAAAGTAGGGCTCAAAGCGAGAGCGGACAAGATGCTCAAGGTCGAGGTCGCCCTCCCCCTCTCGCCGCTCGATCGCCTTTGCATCCAACATGCTGTTGAAGATCGCCGTCATGTACGCCGGCTTGATAGCCCACGCGCGAGGCTTGGCGGGAATGGACGAGAACGGCTGCGGCCTGCGGACCTTGCTGGACGCGGCCTTTGTCGCCGCCTCTAGATAAAACGTATCAGAGCCGGAAAGCTCATGCGCCTTGCCCTGGCGGATCTTTTCGACCACGGTATTCCAGTCGCGGCGGAACACGGGCACGTCCTCTGGCGGAATGCCCCAAAGCTCTACCAGGTCGACAAAGAAGTCCACGGGGTTGAGGTCTTTATCGTACTCATAGGCGATGAGCAGGATCTTACTGAGCTTCTTTTGGACCGAGCTTGTCTCCCAGGTCTCGTCCACCACGCTCATATAGTTGATCATGCTGATGACCAAGCGCTCCTTGGCGGAGAGCTCGCCGTTCTTTTTACGGCGAAGCGGCGTGGTCTTAAGCTCCGTTTCTACCTGGGCGAAATCCGGATCCGCAGAGCTGTTGATGTCATAGTGGAAGTAATACTCTTCGATTGCGTTGCCAAACGAGCCCTTGCGGCGATGCGGGTCATCGATGGCGGCTAGATGGCACGCGGTGCGCAGCGTCTTGCCCTCGAGCTTTTTGGCGTAGCTGTAGATGGAGTCTAGGGAGCTGGCATCGTAGTAGTCCTGGGACCCGTCCATATCCCCTCCCATGAAAGAACGCGTGTTCGATCATGTCATTGTATCGATCGAACGTGTGTACGATCTTGCGATTGGAGGTATTACGGGAAGGATCCGATCTCATGAACGCAATGGGTCGGCCGACCATCGCCAATCTAGAGAGCGCTTCACAGATATTGCCGCTGCGACTGTAAAACTTATAAACAGTTATTATGTTTATAGTGCTATGATTACTCACGCTACCCGCTTTTAAGCAAACAGGCGTACATCGAGAACAAGAGACGAAGCGAGGATTAGATATGCGGATTTTAAAGATTGTTGCCAAGGGCTTGCCCCTATACCAGAACGGCATGCTAGAGCTTGATTTTTACGCTACCGACCGCGTTTCGAAAAACGAAGACGGCTTAACCCCCGACGTCACTCGCCTAGGAAACTCCGGCGCTATCTATTCGCAGAATGCTACAGGTATTGTTGGCGTTAACGCATCCGGAAAAACAACCACCCTGAATCTAATCGATTTCATTGTTTCATATCTCACGGACCTAAGCGTATCGAGGCACTTAGCACGAGAAATCAACCGTATAGGCAGGGTTGACGAGCGCCTAGAGCTCTCCGTGATCTTCTGGAATGACGGGGCGTTTTACCTGTTGGAATCGGCGCTACAATGCGAGAAAGATGATCTGAGCCGATCTGGATGCGTCCGCACCGACGACCTTGTATTTGCTGACGAGACCCTTTGGAAATACAACTCCGCAAGCTTGAAGCGTGATACTTTGAATGACCTGGCGGCATTTAAAGACAACGCAGCCGTGCTCATCCGTAGAAACGGCGATCACAAGCTCGACGCCACCGTGCTCACTGACGAGGAGCGGGCATTCCTTGGAGATCACGAGAGCATTGTCTTCCGCGTTACCGGCAAACGTGGCGGTACCGTATCTAGGCCGGAGCGCATTCTACCACGAGAAAGCCTTCCCTCCCCCGTTTTGCGCGCGTTTGATCCAAGCATAGAGTCTTTGTCTTACGATCCAGAGTTGCAGGTCTACCATCTTACTTTTCACGGCGAGAAGGAGCGCGTGGTGGGCCCCGACGCAATCCCCTCTTTCCTATCGCAGGGAACAATCATAGGAGCCGAGATGGTGCAGTTTGCGCTGCAGAGGCTTCGCGATGGCGGCTATATGATTATCGACGAGATTGACACGAGTTTGAACCGATCCCTTGTGGGAGTGGTAATAGGGCTCTTCACATCGCCCGTCACCAATCCGCGCGGCGCGCAGCTAGTCTTTACCACGCACGTTCCAGAAATACTTGATGAGCTGCACCGAAAAGATGCGGTATATGTGCTGCGCAGGGATGAGAATTACAACACGGAGGCGGTAAAATACTCTGACGAAATCAAGAGGATAGAAAACAAGAAGTCCGCAGCCATTCTAAGAAACGCCGTTCGCGGCTCCCTGCCTAACTATCCCGATGTTCAGGCAATGCGACTCTATGTAAGGGAGCAGCTGAATGGATAGAGACCGGTGTCGCGACATACTGAAAGACCACTTTGTCCTTTTCTCTGTGGAGGGAACCGCTGAGGCCGCAATTATCAATTCCCTGATTGAGAACGATGCGCTCATTGTCCCTCATGACCATCTGGTTTCCGACTACACCGACGCAACGCGTTACTACACCAGGACCAGAAAAGCTAAAGACATAGTCGACCGGTACTTCAATGTGAACTACCGGTCTGCCACAGCCAATGGACTTGCCATTGCAAGAATAGTGGATACCTCTTCTGGCAAATTCGTTCTACCAAAAAGCCTGAAGGACGAGGCAGAGGTACTGAGCTTCTACACGAAACCAGAAATCGAGATGCTCGTCATTCACCGAGAAGGCGCATTTCGCGAATGGGAACGGGCAAGTAGGAAAGACCGCTCGCTAAGGCCAAACGTGTTCTGCAAAAGCACGCTAGGGATTAAAGATGTAAAGGAGGACAGATTCCTATCAGATTATTGGAGCGACTGTGGCAAGCTCATACATGCAATCAAGGTTTACTCCGAAACGGCACATCGAGATCGCGATGAACTCATGCTCGTAGACTTGCTCAAATAGATATTCCTCTCAACGCATTGTCCTCGTCCTCGTCCTCGCCCTCGTCCTCGTCCAAAAACGCATGAAAAAACGGATCCGAAGCGTTAATGCTCCGGATCCGTTTTCATGTAGCTGAAAGCGCTATATGCAAGCGACGCGAGCCAGACTTGCAGGCGCAGGCGCGTGGGCGGAAGGCTTAGTAGCGCTTGCCGCCAAAGCCGCCGCGGTTGCCACGGTCGTTGCCGCGTCCACCAAAGCCACGGTCATCGCGACGGGGACCACGGTCGAAGTCGCGGCGCGGACCGCGATCGTCACGGCCGCCAAAGCCGCCACGGCCACCACGATCGAAATCACGACGGGGACCGCGATCGTCACGACGCGGACCACGGTCATCGCGGCCACCGAAGCCACCGCGACCGCCACGGTCGCCACCGCGGTCGAAGTCGCGACGCGGGCCACGGTCATCGCGACGGGGACCACGGTCATCACGGCCGCCAAAGCCGCCGCGGCCACCACGGTCGCCACCGCGGCCGCCAAAGCCGCCGCGGCCGCCGCGATCGTCATCATTGTCCAGACCCATAGCGGTCAGGGGGTCGATGACCTTGCTCAGCAGGGCGAGCAGCTGCTCGGTCTCCTCATCGTCAAGGCTGGGAACCAGCTTGTCCTGCTTCTTGGCGAGCACGCCGACGCGGGCGACGGCGTCCTCACCGGTGTAGACAACAACCTTGCGCATATCGGGCTCGTCAGCGGGCTCGACGCGGGCCACGATGTCGGCAGCCTCGGCCTCGGCCAGCAGGGCGTCCAGCTCGCGCAGGCGCATGCCCAGCAGGTCGGCCATCTCCTTCTGCTCCATCTTGGGCTTGAGCTCCAGGAGCTTGAGGGCGCGCTTGAGGTCCTCCATGCGGGCGGCGCGGGCCTCAGCCTCGCGACCCATCACGGCGCGACGGGCGCGCAGCAGGCGGGCGGCGCGGTTGGTCTTATCAAACAGCTCGTCGTCGGAGTTGTCATCCTCGACCTCGGCGGTCTCCTCGACAACCTCGGCGGCCTCGTCCTCGACGACGGTCTCGGTCTCGTTCTCGTTCTCGGCGGCAACCTGCTCGCCGGCGGACTCCTCCACTGCCTCGACAGCGGTCTCAACGGTCTCGATGGTCTCTACGTTCTCGTCCATGGTCTCTACAGTCTCGTTGATCTCAGACATGTTTCCTCCTGCGCTTCCGCGCGTGTTGGGCGGCCTTCCCATTGCGTTCAAAAATACGTTGCACCCGCGCGTCATGCGGGCTGCGATTGGCCCCGGCGCGTTTACCCGGGCTGCTCTCATACGTTGCTCTGATGTACTCTGATTGGCCGCTATTGAATGAACGGGCACGGCATTCTCCTCGCCGCGCCAGTTTGGGCCTTTCGGCCGTTCATTAGTGTATGCGCCGCGCGGGACATTCCGGTGAAGAACCTGTGGCTCCACAGCGTATACAGGAACGCGCGGCGGACGCGCTGAAGATAGCGACGAGGTCGGCGCACCCATGCGGGCGGCTATATCCGCCGTCGCAGAGGCCACGGCGGTATCCTGCGCCATGGCGAGAAGGTACCAAAGCGCGTTTTTGCCAATGCCGGCAATCGCCGTCTCTACAGCCGCGCGCTCGTACTCGCCCATAGCACGGTCAATACCTGCCCGGACATCCTCGCTGGTCGCAATAAGCTCGCCGCGCTTCATAGCCACGGTGCGCCAGATGTTATAGCCAACGAGCTGAACCAGGTATGCGTAGCCCGCTGTGGCCTCAGCGGCGCGCTCGAGTTCCTCATCCCCTATCTCAAGGCCGCCCTTGCGCATTGTTTTGCCAAGTGAATCTGCTACGGCATCGATGGGAATGGACGAGAGCTCTTCAAAGCTGGACGGCGATGGCGACTCGCGTGATATCCTCCCGCTCGGCGTTTTGCACTTCATCGACGGTTACCAGCAGGCCTTTTCCCTTTTTAGTGAGAGGGGTTGCCTGAGCATCGAGCGCTTCGCGAATATCGAACTCCTCGAAATTGTCTTTTTTTCTTGATTGAAGCGCGGGCCAGTTATGCGCATAAGTCTGCCGGGGGCTCCAACGCCCGCCAGGAGAGACTCCTCAAAGTCATAAAGAACATCTTCGCGTCCAATAAGCGCCGGCGGCTCGACCCCGGCGGACGGCGTAAATGGATTCGCCTGCCTCATAGCAACCTCCTGAAAAACCGATAAGAGGTCAATATCCTGCAATATATCGCACTTACTCTAATTATTCTGATTATTCTAGTTATTTGACTTACTTAACCTGGCCGGCACGGATGCCCTGTCATCTAAGATGGATCACTTCAAGAATTCCTCGTCCATACACAGCAGGACCTTGGTTGACACACGGCGTTGATTTAATTTTGTTTGTCCCGCAACCAGTAGCCTCGCAGTTAGTGACCCCACAACCAGAGTGCCCGCCAGTCGTTCTCGTCCTCTACAAGTTCATGAGCCTGCAGCCTACCTTCTCGAGTCTGCGTCATCCTGCGCTCGATCTTGCGCGAAGGAGTCTTGCTGGAGAAGATGTGCAGGTTTTCCATGAACGCTCTCGCAATCGCGAGCATTCATGACGACGATGTTTGATTGCGAATCTTCACACGTTACGAGGATGAGCACAGCGGCCACACAGATCGCTCGCACAGTTATCCATGAAGTCGAAAGCGGTAAGCCAACACGGTCTGACCACGAGCGTCTTTACCTTTCACAATCCAGTCCGATTCATCAGCCTCCCCAATGACACCACAGCGGTCCAATCTCGCAACCCCTCATAAAAGGCAGACATTATGTTCTTCGAGAAACTGGATGGAACCCTTTATCTTGCCCTCAAATCTTAGCCACGTGAATTCTCACTAGATCTTGAATGCGGACGGGAGATTCCTCCCGCCAGGTATCTCCGATTAAAAAGAGGGCGGCGCCTTACCAAATAGCTCGTTTAATACCTATAATCCTAATAATTCGACCGTTCATAGTTATTTATGAATTATCTAGTTCCGTCTTTTATAGTTTTATGTCATCATCCTGTGTCAAGGCCTTAGCAAGTAATCACCATCAGAGGTCAGGAGGTTCAGTTGATTGCGCATTATCGAATAGACAGTCGCGTGGTACACGGACAAACAACGACACGCGTCGTTAAGGAACACCCAGTTGACGGAGTCATAATTGTTGACGATGACATTGCTGGCGATGGGTTTATCCAGAAGATATACGCCAGTGCACTGGGGTCTATCCGAATGCTGTGCTTTACCGTGGACAAAGCCGCCCGCAAGCTGCCTGAAGCAGAAGCATCTAAAAAGAGCTACCTAATCATTTTTAAGACCACTGAAAGCGCAAGGCGACTTGTCGAAACCGGTTACCGGTTTAAAGGCACATTGAACCTGGGCCCGCAGCCGAATTGCGAGGGTGCGCAGCTGGTTGAAAAGATGTTCTACCTTACCAGTGAGCAGATTGCAGATTTGAATTACTTGGAAAGCGTAGGCACGAACATGATCGTTAACCCAGCTTTCACCACACCCAATCTTTCCTGGAGCACCGCGAAAAACGAGATGGGAGCACGTTAACATGTCGTTTATTCAAATTCTGCTTGTGGCATGCATGTACCACCTGACCAACACGTTCGCTTCAACGGGCGGCATGGTATTTGGTAGGTACACTTGCCAACGACCGCTCGTGGGCGGACTTCTGGTCGGGCTTTTGCTTGGAGATGTGCAGAAGGGACTGGAGCTGGGAATTGCGTTCCAGCTGGCGTATATGGGCGCTTTTGCCGTAGGTGGAGCGGTCACCGTCGATGTGGGAGTGGTCTCCTATCCCATCATGGCCCTTGCGATCAGCAGCGGCTTGGATACGGGCACCGCACTCGCACTCGCTGCGCCCGTCTCGGTGCTTACCGCAAATCTCACTCACGTTATGCGAGCCTTCAACACCGTATGCACCGGAATTGTGCGCAAGGCAATCGAGGAAGTCGATTATCGCAAAATGTTCCTCGGTAACGTGGTGCTCCCTCAGCTGTTCCTTGCAGTAATGAACTTTGCGGTAGTCTTCGTCTTGCTGTACCTGGGAAGCGGAGCTATCGAAAGCTTCCTTGCCGTTGTTCCCCAAAACGTACTCCACGCCCTCAGCTTGCTTGGAGGAACCCTGCCTGCGGTGGGAATGGCTATGCTTCTCAAATTCAATGTGAGCGGCAATTGGATGTTCATCTTCTTCGTGCTGGGATTCATGATGTTCTCTGTTATGAAGATGAGCTTCATAGCCATCGCAATTGCGGCGGCTGCCATTGCTTACCTGTATTACCGAATTGAACAACGAGAAGAGCCCGTATTGGCCCAGGCAGCCAACTTCAACGATGACGAGGAGCTTTAAGCCATGGAAAAGAACATCGCTACTCGCGAGCCGCTGACAAAGGCGGAGCTGAACAAACTCTTCTGGCGTTATCAGCTGCAATATCTGTACTGCTGCAACTTGGAAAACTGGCACGGCAATTGCTACGCGTACGACATGGCCCCGTTGTATCGCAAGTACTACGACAAAGAGGGTCAGCGCGCGGGCATGATGCGCATGATGGACTTCCTGAATACCGAACAGACGACAGCAAGCGTGCTGTGGGGCATTCTCGTTGGCATGGAAGAGCAGAAGGCCCTGGGAGCAGACGTGGACGATGAAATGATCCGCACCGTAAAGTCCTCGCTCATGGGTCCGCTCGCCGGCATCGGAGACAGCTTGATCCAAGCAACGGCGCTCCCTCTCTTGACAACGATCGCCATCTCTTTGGCCGGAACGGGCCCCTATAGCCCCCTCGGCCCAGCGCTTTTCATCGTGGTCACCCCCATTTTGCTGTGGGTATATGCCCGCTTCCTTTTTGACAAGGGCTACGAACTTGGCAAGGAAGCGGTATCGATGCTCATGGGCAAGGCCATGGAAAAGATCAAGGTCGCCGTTCAGCTGTTCGGCATTATCGTAATCGGCGCGCTCTCCGCAAGCTATGTCAAGCTGGCAACGCCCCTTCAATTCGCGGCGTCGGCAGATGCAGACCCCGTTGTAATTCAGGAGATCATCGATGGGGTATTCCCCAACCTGTTGGGCCTTCTGCTTGTAATTGGATGCTGGTGGCTGCTCGCCAAGAAGGGTCTGTCCGTTACCAAGGCCATTTTTGGACTCATGGCAGCGGTTGTAGTGCTTGGCCTTATAGGAATACTGTAGGAGATAACTGCAATGCGAGAACTATTTCATCTTGAACCGATCTATAAGTCTTTTGTTTGGGCGGGCAGAAAGCTAATCGACGAATTCGGACTTGATCAAAGTTTGGATAAAATCGGAACGATTTACTGCGCAATCGCCATCCCAGGAGACCTGGATTCGGTAGTACGCGAGACAAATGAGCCTCTTTCTCAGTTCTATGCAAATCATCCAGAAGTCTTTGGTTGCAACGAGCCGGAGTTCCCAGTTCGCATGACGATCACCTGCAACGAAGGTTTCCAATCGTATCAGTCACATCCCGACGACGCCTATGCCCTCGAACACGATGGATGCCGCGGAAAGGTGTCGGGAGCCGTTGCGCTTCGCGAAAGCGATCATGTTGGCACATGGCTATTTGGTCATAAGGCAAGCAGTCGCGAAGAGTTTCGAGCGCTTATCGATGCCAAGGACTGGGACAATTTGTTCAGTGTTCTCGAAGTTAAAGATGGAGACTTTGTGCACACGCCGGCGGGTGTAATCCATGGTGGATGGGGCAGCGGAATTGTAAGCGCCACGTTTGGAACGAACGGAGATTTGACCTATCGTTTCTATGATAACGATCGCAACGACCCGAACCGTCCGCTGGAAATCGAAAAGGTCTGCGATTGCGCCAGCTTCCCAGAGCTGCCATTTTGCTCGAAACACGTTGAGCCGGTAAAAATGGATGACATTCTGCGCTACGACTATTACGACGTCGATGGCGAATATGTTGCCAAGAAGTTCAAAGTGAATGGATCGGGCTCGTATAGCTACGACGGCTTCCTCATCGTGACGTGCGCTGATGGATCGGGAGCCATCGCCAATGAACCCATTGCGAAGGGCGAGACCATCCTCATCCCCTGCAACTACGGCACATTTGAACTCAAGGGTTCTATGGAGCTTATTGCCATCTCCTATAACGAGAAGAACGGCGATAAGGCATGAGGCGTGTCACCATCATCGGCTCCGGCCGCACTGGTCGAGGCATGCTCGGCGAATTGTTCTATTCTGAAAAGAACTTCGACCTAGTTTTTGCCGATATCGATTCAAAGCTGGTCGACACGCTCCGTGAACAGGGATACTACACCGTTGAGCAAAAGAACCTTCTAACGGGAACGATCCGCAAAACGCGAGTGGATAACTTCCACGCCGTCGACGTAAAACGCGATCATGCAGCATACATCGACTTCCTGGCAGAATCTGAAATAGTCGCAACGGCAGTTTTTCCGGAATCGTTCGATGCCGTTGCAGCCGATTTAGCGGAGATGGTCAGTCTTCGGAATAATCGTCATATCGTAGCCCCTGTCGCGGTTATTCTTGGCGGAAACTATGTTGGGCTTAAACCGCGCTTCGATACCGCCATGACAGCCCTGTTGAGCGAACCGGAGAAAGACCACTACAACAAGTACGTCACGCTGATCACTTCGAAAGCCAATCGCAAGGTTGTCTATCCAGATGTTCTTCAAGAAGACGCGTTGGCACTTACCGGCGATGATAAGCCCGTCCTCCAGGTCGATAATGCGTTCCGCTTTGGTCCAGATTGGAATATGCCCTCATTCTTCGAGCCTATCGATTCGTGCGAGCTTGGAATGATTAAAAAAATCTGGAACGAGAATCTGCTTCACTGCTCCCTCGGCTTTATGGGAGCCTATGCAGGATGCGAGACGATTAACCAGATCGCTTCGGATAAGCGAGCATGGGAGCTGGCAAAGTACGCATGGTTTGAAGGAAGGCGCGCTCTGGAACTTGAATATGGCATGCCCATGCCATCCGATAAGGAGGTTCGCGAGACATTCGAGAAATTCACCAGCCCATTCTTTTCCGATCAGATCAGCCGTATTGTTCGTCAACCAATAAGAAAACTGCAGGCAAACGATAGATTCCTTGGCCCAGCGTTCCTGTGCATGAAGCACGGCATCGTCCCCTACTTCATCTTTCACGCAGCGGCATACGGTTTTTGCTACACCGATGAAACTGAGCCGCAATCAGTGCAAATCGCTGAGGTCTTGAAAGAAAAGGAGCTTAGCGCTGCAGTATCAACAATATGCGGCATTAACGAAAACGAAGAGAAGTCTCGCTTTGCAAGGGATATGATTACTGCGGCCATACGCGAGATAACCGCAGGAGATTCCAAACCGCTTATGCGAGTTGGATAATACAATAAAAGAGATGAAAAGACCGGGCGCCGTTAACCAAACGACGCCCCTGTAGTAAACGAGGCCCCCATGTTTTCCGCCACGGTCAAAAGCATGTATCCAAAATTCTCCATGGCTGAAAAAAAGATTGCCGATTACCTACTTGTAAACAGGGGCGAGCTTGCGGATATGACCTCCTATGAGCTTGCGGAGCGTTTAGGCGTCGGACAATCTACCGTCATTAGGTTCTCTAAGAAAATGGGCTATCGCATGTTTGGTGAGCTCATAGAAGACGTCCAACACGCCAAAGGAGGCGTTGAATCGGAAATCGAACCGGAAGACGCCCCCTTCGAGGTTCTCTCCAAACTCGGAGAGCAATACCATGGGTTTATCGACGCGGTTGTCAAAAGCAACGCAGGGGACAACTTTGATGCCGCCGCCCGCTATATCAATAGGGCATCAACCGTCGTTTGCTACGGATATCTCAATAGCCACATCCTTGCCGAATACCTTGGAGACTCACTTGTCGAACTCGGGGTCCAGGCAATAAGTGTCGATGATTTTGTGCAGGCGAAGCGCAGGATTCTTATGCTGGACCCCACACGCGACGTGGTTATTGTGATTTCGAAATCAGGCGAGAAAGCCGAGCCTGTCGGCATTGCCGAATACGCTCAGTCTCTTCATATTCCCGTTATATCGATTTCCGATGCTGCGGGCAATTCGCTGTCTAAAAAATCCGATATCCATCTCAAAATACTTGAAGATGACAACCGTTCCACCCCCGCTCCCGCAATGGGCACATTTGCTGGCGTTTTATTCGCTCTCGACGCGCTAACAATGTGCATATTCCAACTCGATAGAAAAAGGTATCAAAAGAGCTACGGCGAAAGCCTCGTCGCTGCCTTCTCCGCAAGAAGATAACTTCGATTACAACTCGCTCCTCTTGCTGGTCGGTCGATTCAGCTGATCATTTGCCACGTTTTACCCCTCTCAGCATCGCGAGCTATCACAGCTTTAAACCTCATCCCCACCAAGAGCAGCAATTCCTCGTCCAAAAAACCCTTCCTCGTCCAATAACAAGAAAGCCGCGCCCAGCCGTAAAGCCGGACGCGGCTCTGTACGAGAGAGGTGGCGCCGGTGCCTGCCCCCTCCTGTACGTACGCGATCGGGGCGTGCCGGGACGCGGCGGCACGCGGAAGAACCCGCCTTCGAGGCGATGCCGCCTTGATGGCGGGCACGGGCTTTACGCCTGGCGGTAGTGCGCCATGAAGTCGGAAAGGTCCTCCATGCACTCCTGTAGCACGTCCATGCGGGGCAGGTAGACCACGCGGAAGTGGTCGGGCTTGTGCCAGTTGAATCCCTTGCCGGGCACGATGAGGACGCGCTTCTCATGCAGCAGGTCGAGCGCGAACTGCTCGTCGTTGGTGATGTTGAACTTCTTGATGTCGATCTTGGGGAAGATGTAGAAGGCCGCCTTGGGCTTGACCGCGGTGATACCCGGGATCTCGTTGAGGGCCTTGTAGACGTACTCGCGCTGGTCGTAGATGCGGCCGCCCGGCACCACGTAGCCCTTGACGGACTGGTGCCCGCCCAGCGCCGTCTGCACAATGGACTGCGCCGGCACGTTGGAGCACAGGCGCATGTTGGAGAGCATGTTGATGCCCATGATGAGGTCGCGCGCGCAGCGCTTGTTGCCGGAGAGCACCATCCAGCCGATGCGGTAACCGGCGATCATGTGGCTCTTGGACAGGCCGGAGAACGTGATGCAGAACAGGTCGGGCGCGAGCGAGGCGATGGAGACGTGCTCCAGGTCGTCCATGACCAGGCGGTCGTAGATCTCATCGGAGAAGATCATGAGTTGGTGCTTGCGGGCGATCTCGACGATGCCCTCCAGCACCTCGCGCGGGTACAGGGCGCCCGTGGGGTTGTTGGGGTTGATGATGACGATGGCCTTGGTGCGCGGGGTGATCTTGGACTCGATGTCCTTGAGGTCCGGGTACCACTCGGCCTCCTCGTCGCAGACGTAGTGCACGGGGGTGCCGCCGGAGAGCGTGGCGCACGCGGTCCACAGCGGGTAATCCGGGCTGGGGATCAAGATCTCGTCACCCGTGTCGAGCAGCGCCTGCATGCACAGGTTGATGAGCTCGGACACGCCGTTGCCGGTGTAGATGCTGTCCATGTCCACGTTGGGGATGTGCTTGAGCTGCGCGTACTGCATGATGGCCTTGCGCGCGGAGAACAGGCCCTTGGAGTCGGAATAGCCCTCGCAGTCCGGCAGCTGGTGGCGCATGTCCTGCACCACCTCGTCCGGGGTGCGAAAGCCGAAGGGCGCGGGGTTGCCGATGTTGAGCTTGAGGATGCGAAGGCCCTCCGCCTCCATGCGGCTGGCCTCATCGACCACGGGACCGCGGACATCGTACAGGACGTTATCGAGCTTGGAAGACTTTTTGAACTCGCGCATGGGGGTGCTCCTTGTGTTTTGCTGCTGGGCGGATTGCGTAGGGGTGACGGGTGGCACGGTTTGGCCTGTAGCCGCTTCGCTTATTACGGCCTGTTCTGCGGCGACGGGGCCGGGTACGGGGGCTTCGGATTCTGGAGCTGCGGCTGCCGAGGCAACGGCGACGGACGTGGCGCCGTTTGCCGATGCGCCTGCCGGCGGCGATGCCGCGGGGGCCTGTGCCGTAGACGCCGAAGGATCGGCCGCCTGCCCTTCTTGGCCTGCAAGCCATTCCTGGTCCACGCCCAACACTGATGCGATATCGCGCACCACGTCCGCCCGGGGCATTGTCTTACCGCTTACATACTGGCTAACCTGGCTTTTTCCAAGCTTGATGCCCTGCTGTGCCGCAATGCGGATAAGGTCAGACTGGCGCATGTCGCGCTGTTCCAGAGTCTGTACTAAGCGATCGCTGAATATGGTATTGGCCACATTGACCTCCAATAGTTCAATTTGAACGGCGCCCTTGTTGTTGAACCTCTTTGCTTGGTTCAATTTATGAGCAAAGTTCAATTTAGTTTGGAGCATAGCACGGTCCGGAATTGAACTCCTTGAGAATTTGGTTCAATTTGCTTTCCACAAATGCGAGCAGCGCGCGAATCTTCTGCCACCAGGAGGTATTTTGCTCGCCCACGAAGGGTCGGCTTGATTTACCCGTGCAATTCTCAAGGATAATCGCATCGATTTCAGGTTTTGCCCAGTAGACGCCACATACACCGCGCTTCGCCTAAGGTAGAGCGGCTTGGGGGCGCAAGGTATACATTGGGGGTAACGAAAATCGATGCAATTATCCTCAACAAGTGCGCACGAGCATGCGTTGAAAGGCGCACTGATCGTTAGCCCGGCACAGAAAAGTGGACCCCCTAGGGATCCGCCTCCATGCGTTCATCTGTTAAAGCGAAGCCGGCGTGCTTTCAATTGCATGGCGTTACTCGTTCTCATAAGAGCACCTCCAGGTAGCCACGCACCTTCTTCTCAACCCCCAGCTTCCCCGCATACCAAATCAACTTCGCAGCATCCCTGCGCTTGCTGCGAGCGTAAGCTTTCATGGCTGGTGCAACTACCTGAGAATCGATCGTTTTTTGCCCTCTAACAACATCGCATAGAGACCTTTCAAGGTCATATAGCCTCACACTGTTTCCGTACTCCGTCCGCATCGTCACAACGCCAAGGTCATAGACTTCGTCCGAGCACGTACGGCACACAATGCCGGCATCCCGCGCAGCAGATGCGTTATACGATCTTGGGAACGTCATCGTAAGGACAAAAGGCGCTCTATCAGTCATGCCATGAAGAAAAAGCGCGGTATCATCCGAGAAGATTCCGCGGGAGAATCTGTGCTGTGCAATGAGATAGGGGTCCTCCCAGACCTCGGGCAAAGCATAGAGGCCGCGATCGATTCGTATGAGGGCTCCCTCTTCAACAGCCTCCGCAAGCTTTCTTCTAGGAATACCGGAGTTCGTCACCTGCGATGTAGTTACAAATCCGTTATGCTTTGACGCAATTTCGACTACCGACAAACCAACCACCTCTTCTCTATTGTACAACCATGCTTAATATTACATCCTTTTAAGCATAGTTGTACATGCTAGACGCGAGGGGTCGTTCTTAAGCAAAGAGCTCATAGGGCCATCAACGTGAACCGCAGGATTCAATTCCAGCTCCCTCGGCGTTCGCCCGGCACAGAAAAGCGGACCCCCAAAGGCCCGCCCCATGCGTTCAGTTGTTAAAGCGAGGCCGGCGACAGCAAGCACGCACGCGCCGGCGCTGTTGGATGCTAGATTACGTAGTCGATGCCGCGCGGCGAGCAGCGCAAATCCTCGATGGTGACGCTGTCCAGGTAGCCGGTAATCATGCTGTCCAGCTTGGACCACATCCCCACCGTAGGGCAATCTGCCGCGCGCTCGCAACCGCTGCACGTACCATCCAGGCAGGAAACCGGGGCTAAGCTGCCCTCGGTAAGACGCAGGATCTCCCCCGCGCTGTAATCAGACGGGTTGCGCGTAAGACGATAGCCGCCGCCTTTGCCGCGCATACCGGACAACATGCCGTTGCGGACCAAGGTCGCCAAGATGTTTTCCAGATACTTCTCGGAGACGCCCTGGCGCTCCGCGATCTGCTTCAAGGGGATACGCCCCTCGCCCTGATGCTCCGCAAGATCGACCATAACGCGCAGCGCGTAGCGTCCCTTTGTGGATACCAGCATTACTTCCACCTTCCGACGTGATTGGTAGCCTTATCCTAGCAGACCGCTGCGAAAGTGGCGCCTCTATCCGTCGGCGGCGCGGTGGACGTTGCAAAAACCCGGACAAGAGGGGTTTTATTCCAGATGAATGGATAGAGCGAAGTTCACAGATTGCCCACGCGCCGCCCACGGCTAAAAAAGTACCTCTGACAAGGTATTTTTGTTAACATGCGGTCTCATTTGCCGGCGAGCGCTTTCGGATGCTTGACAGGGATATATGTATAAAGTTAACTATCGATGTCGACTATTCCATACTATTCATGTGGGTTATGGGATTTATGCCCAAGTCGCACGACCCGTGCGCGCAGCTACTGCAAGAAGGAGGCTCTCATGAGCAAGGTATACACTTCGATCGACCAGCTTATCGGACACACCCCGCTGCTGGAGGTCACCAACATCGAGGCAGCGGACAACCTGGCCGCGCGCGTGCTGGTAAAGCTTGAGTACTTCAACCCCGCGGGTTCCGCCAAGGACCGCATCGCCAAGGCGATGTTGGACGAGGCGGAGCGCACGGGCAAGATCCGTCGAAACGACGGCTACACCATCATCGAGCCCACCAGCGGCAACACCGGCGTCGGCCTGGCAAGCGTCGCCGCCGCCCGCGGCTACCGCCTGATCATCACCATGCCCGAGACCATGAGCGTGGAGCGCCGCCAGCTTATGCGCGGCTACGGCGCCGAGCTGGTGCTGACCGAGGGCCCGCTGGGCATGAAGGGCGCCATCGCCAAGGCCGAGGAGTTGGCGCGCGAGACCCCCAAAAGCATGATCGCCGGCCAGTTTGTAAACCCCGCCAACCCCGCCATCCATGAGGCCACCACGGGTCCGGAGATTTGGGAGGACACCGACGGCAAGGTCGATATCCTGGTTGCCGGCGTGGGCACCGGCGGCACCATCACCGGCACCGGCCGCTACCTCAAGAAGCAGAACCCGCAGGTAGAGGTTGTTGCCGTTGAGCCCGCCGACTCGCCTGTGCTCTCCGGCGGCAAGCCCGGCCCCCACAAGATCCAGGGCATCGGCGCCGGCTTCGTGCCGGAGGCGCTCGACACGTCCATCTACGACAAGATCATGCCCGTCGCCGCAGAGGACGCGTTCGCCGCGGGCCGTCGCCTGGGACATGAGGAGGGCGTGCTGGTTGGCATCTCCTCCGGCGCCGCCCTGCACGCCGCCCTTGAGCTTGCCCGCAAGCCGGAGAACGCCGGCAAGACCATTGTCGCCGTCATGCCCGACACCGGCGAGCGCTACCTATCCACCCCGCTGTTCAGCGAGTAAACTCAACAGGTGCCCTTAACAGGTGCCCCGCACGCTATATGAGAAAGGCCCGTATGACCCTCTCCCCCACCTTGTCCGCAAACAGCGCCGCATCCGACGCGCCTGCCGCATCCGACGCGCCCGCCGTGACCAACGCAACCGCAACGAACGGGACCGGCCGCAAGAAGCGCGTGCTGGTCGCCATGAGCGGTGGCGTAGACTCCAGCGTGACCGCTTACCTGCTGCTTCAGCAGGGATACGAATGCGTTGGCGCCACCATGCGCCTGTACGACGCGGGCTGCGCGGGGCGCGGCGAGGGCCGGGCCTGCAACAACGTGGCGGACATTGAGGACGCGCGCGCCATCGCCCAGCGACTGGGCTTTGAGCACCATGTGATCGACTGCCGCGAGGCCTTTGACCGCGACGTGATCGAGCGCTTTGTCACCGCCTATGAGCATGGCCTCACCCCCAACCCCTGCGTGCTGTGCAACCGCGTGATGAAGTTTGGCGCGCTGCTGGACTTTGCCGACCAGATGGGTTGCGACTACATCGCGACCGGCCACTACGCGCAGATTGTTCGCGTGGACGAGGACGGCGCGCCCACCGCAAGCGGCGACGCCGTGGGCGCGGCGGGAAGCGCGGACGCCGCAAGCGACGGCGGCGGAAGCGAAGGCGCCGCAGGCAAAGGCGTCTACCTGCTCAAAAAAGGCGTGGATACCTCCAAGGAGCAGAGCTATGTGCTGTACTCGCTTACGCAGGAGCGCCTCACCCGCACGCTGTTTCCGCTGGGAGGCCTCATCAAGGAGCGCGACGTGCGCCGCATCGCCCAGGAACAGGGCTTTGTCAACGCGCAGAAGCGCGACAGCCAGGGCATCTGCTTTGTGCCGGACAACGACTTCGCCACGTTTATAGAGCTGCGACGCGGGCAGGCGCTACCCGAGGGCGACATTGTCAATGCCGCAGGCGAGGTGCTGGGCCGCCACCACGGCGCCATCCGCTACACCATAGGCCAGCGCAAGGGCCTGGGCGTGGCGCTGGCGCACCCGGTGTTTGTGACGTCCGTGGACCCGCAGGCAAACCGCGTCGTCTTGGGCGAGAGCGAGGACCTGATGTCGCGCGCGCTGGTTGCGGACGATTGGGTTTGGAGCGCACCCGCCAGCCGTATGGAGGCGGCGCTTGATCGCGCGGGCCAGGGCGGCGTACCCGTGACCGCCAAGGTGCGCTACCACCAGCAAGACCAGACGGCCCGCCTGATGCGCGGCGATAATCCAGGCAGCTACCGTGTGGTGTTCGACCAGCCGCAGCGCGCGATCGCCCCGGGGCAGGCCGTGGTTGTCTACCATGGCGACGTTGTCCTGGGCGGCGGTACGGCGGTGGCGGCCGAGAAGTAGCCGCAGCTACGACAAAGACGCGGGGCAGCCCTCGTCCAAAAACGCAAAAAGGCGCCGCGAGCGAAAATGTGCTCGCGGTGCCTTTACATGTCGCTATGAAGCGGAAAGCCTAAAAAGGCCGGAAGCTAAAGCTCGGAAAGCCCACTTTTTTGAGGGGGTTTACTTCATGATCTGGCGGAACATGCCCATTACGTCGTCATAGGTGGCCTCGCGGGGGTTGCCCGGGAAGCAGGCGTCGGCCATGGCGTCGCGGGTGAGGGTGTCCAGCTCGTCCTCGGTGATGGCTTCGCACACGGTGGGGATGTTGACGTCGACGGAAAGCTGCTTGACGGCGGCGATAGCGGCGTCGGCGGCCTCATCGGTGCTCATGCCGGCGGTGTCGACGCCCATGGCGACGGCGACCTGTGCCAGGCGCTCCGCCACGACGGGCTTGTTGAACTCCATGGCGATGGGCAGCAGCATGGCGCAGGCGACGCCGTGCGGGGTGTCGAAGTGCGCGGAGAGGGTGTGGGCCATGGAGTGGTCGACGCCCAGGCCGACGTTGGAGAAGCCCATGCCGGCGATGTACTGGGCGAGCGCCATGCCCTCGCGGCCGGATCCGGGCACGCCGCTCTTGGCCTCTGCCACGGCGTCGCGCAGGTTCTTGGAGATGAGCTCGATGGCCTTGAGGTGGAACATGTCGCTCATCTCCCAAGCGCCCTTGGTGGTGTAGCCCTCGATGGCGTGGGTGAGGGCGTCCATACCGGTGCTGGCGGTGAGGCCGGCGGGCATGGTTGCCATCATCTCGGGATCGACCACGGCGACCTCGGGAGCGTCGTTGGTGTCGACGCAGACGAACTTGCGGACCTTCTCGACGTCGGTGATGACGTAGTTGATGGTGACCTCCGCGGCGGTGCCGGCGGTGGTGGGCACGGCGATGGTGAACACGGCGTGGTTCTTGGTGGGGGCGACGCCCTCAAGGGAGCGCACGTCGGCGAACTCGGGGTTGGTGATGATGACGCCGATGGCCTTGGCGGTGTCCATGGCGGAGCCGCCGCCGATGGTGACGATGGAATCGGCCTCGGCAGCCTGATAAGCCTCGACGCCGTCGGTAACGTTCTGGATGGTGGGGTTGGGCTTGATGTCGGAGTAGACGCTGTAGGCGATGCCGGCCTCATCGAGCAGGTCGGTGACCTTGGCGGCGACGCCGAACTTCACCAGGTCGGGGTCGGTGCAGACAAAGACCTTCTTGTAGCCGCGGCGCTGCAGCTCGCCGGGGATCTCCGCGATGGCGCCGGCGCCATGATAGGAGATGGTGTTGAGAACGATGCGATTAGCCATGATGTTGCCTCCGTGCATAGATATATAGGGAGCACAGCGCCGTTTGGTGCAGCCGTTTGGGTGCGCTGCCTTTTGGGTTTGCCGCTGCTTGGCGCAACTGTGGGCTTGCGACCGACTGGGCGCGCGGTGGTCCCGCCAACGTTTTGCATTCTATATCGCTGCGGCACCTTAAATTAGTTCACGAGGCGTGAATCCCGTGAACGTAGCCTGCTGGGCGCTGAACTGCTCTTGGCGCCGGTTAGCGCTTGCTGTGATCGCGGTGGCCGTGGGCGTGGCTGCCGGGGTGCTCGCGGTCGATGAACATCATGCTAAACGCCACAAACAACAGCAGCGTGCAGATGGCGATGGACTGCAGGCCCCAGCGCTCGAGCGACCAGTTGCCCAACACCGCGCCCAGTACAAAGCACGCGATGACGCCGGCGTAGAGCAGCGCGTTGACAAGGAAGCCGCGCTCATGGTTGATGATGTAATCGTCCACATTTTGAAGAGCGCTGCGCAGGTTGCCTATGCACATGGTGGTGGCGATTCCTCGTCCATGTATTTTGCGGAATGATTCCACCTGCATGCCGCACGCGAACGAGGTGAGGCTGTTCGCGAGCAGGTTGAGATTGGGCCCCATGAACGCCACGCCCAGCAATATGAGCGCCTCGATGAAGATGGAGACTTGGCGCCAGTGCAGCACGCTGCCCAGACGGGCGTGGATCATATCCGCCAGCATGATGCCCAGCGCGAAAGACACCACGGGAAGCAGGTAGCGGATGGAGAGGTCGAGGTTGCCCTGCGACAGATGCACGCCGAACAGCAGGATGTTGCCGGTCTGAGCGTTGGCGAAGACTTGGTCGCGACCCATGTAGGAGTACACGTCCATGAAGCCGCCCACCAGGGAGAGGACGATGCCGAGCTCGATGGACTCGGATATCTGCCGTGCTCGCTCCATTACCTTCGCTTCCTTTGTGACGCCGCGCGGGGCGCCGCCGTTGTGGCGTCGTGCGGGACGGCGCCGCCGTTGTTGTACCGCACCATACTACCCCATGCGCACGCGTCTAAGAGAGGGACAAGATTTGTTAACGTCTGTTCCCTTAAAATGGCGCACATGCCCGGCGCACGCCCAACGCATAGCCAGATATGTCCCCCAGCGACGCCCACGGCATGCCCCGGCCCATCCTTCGCACGCGCAGCTTTAGCCCGCTAGCGTCTAGACAAGGTGCATGCGCGATTCCGGCGACCCATCGAAAGGCCCATTTGTAAGGCCCCGGTAAAGAGAGTTTGGGCAAAGCGTGTCGACGACCTGTATATGGCGTGTCGAAACCGTGTTGTCAAAGAAAAGCGACGGATGTTAGAGATAATACCGTTGACAAGTACAGGTTCATACCTATACTGCCAGTAGGTTATTCAAGAGGCCTCGGCCCAAGCACAAGGAGGTGCAGCCATGGACGTTCCCAGTAGTAGATCCGGCGATGCCGGCTATCGATTGCGCGCATGGCATGCCTCCAACGCGTGCGCTTAAGGTGAGGCCGCGTTAAAGCGAGGCCACAATAAGGATTCCTCGTCCAAAGAAGCTTTGCCCAAAGGACCGCCAAGCTAATTATTCCTGTTCGAAGGCTCCTCGTCCAAAAACGCCTTAATCGAAGCGCGCCGAATTCGAGACACTGTAACGTAATCGATGTGCTGATAGCATCCACCAACTAAATCCGTAGGGTACGCGTGCGTCCGCGAGATGCGGCGCACCGAGCATCCGTTACGCCGCCCGTCCGCCGTTTGTGGCACGGTGTCGGCCGGCTACGGAACGAGCCCGAGCATCAGGCAGCCCCAGCGCTGCGACTATCACGTGCGCCAATGCGCCGCCCCGCTCGACACGGGGCAAACCGACGTTGGCGCGAGGATTAGGAGGTGCGATATGTCCAAGTTGACCCGCGCGATTCATCAGCTCCACCAGCTGCGCCGCCAGCAGAAGAACGTTCAGACCAGCGAACTCGACCGTCTGGTGGTCTATGCGGCGACCCACCGACCCGGCGATGTCTTTGGCCAGCTCGATACCGGCGAGGCCGGCCTGGACCCCGAGCTTGCCCGCGACCTCACCGGCGTCTACGGAAAGAACGTGGTGGAGGAAGAGCGCCACGAGCCCAAGTTCAAGCGCGTCGCCGCTGCTTTTGTGAGCCCGTTCACGCTGATCCTGGCAGCGCTGGCGGCGGTCTCCGTCTACACCAACGTGGTCATGGCGGCACCCGGCGAGGCCGATCCCTCCACCGCCATCATCATCGGCATCATGGTGCTGATCTCCGGCGTTCTTCGCTACACGCAGGAGTCCAAGAGCGAGAGCGCCGCCAGCGCCCTCAAGAACATGGTGACCACCACCTGCTGCGTGATCCGCGGCGGGGACGCCGGGCGCGAGATCCCCATGGAAGACGTGGTGCCCGGCGACATCGTGAAACTCTCCGCCGGCGACATGATCCCGGCCGATGTGCGCATCATCACCGCCAAGGACCTGTTTGTGACCCAAGCGGCGCTCACCGGCGAGAGCGAGCCCGTGGAGAAGACGGCCGAACCCGTCGAGATCGAATACCACGGCCGCGGGACCTCGATCGCCATCGACGACTGCACCAACATCGCGTTCTCCGGCACCACCGTGCAGAGCGGATCGGCTACCGCCGTGGTGCTGTGCACCGGCAAGCACACCTATCTGGGCAAGGTCGCCCGCGCCCTGGAGGTCAAGCCCACGCGCACCAGCTTCGACGTCGGCGTGGCGGCGGTGTCGCGCGTACTGGTGGCGTTCATGCTGATCATGTGCCCCATCGTCTTTGTGGTGAACGGCATTACCAAGGGCGACTGGCTGGATGCGCTGCTGTTCTCCATCTCCATCGCGGTGGGCATCACCCCGCAGATGCTGCCCGTTATAGTGACCACCTGCCTGGCCCGCGGCGCCACCAACATGTCGCGCCAGGACGTGATCGTTAAGAACATCAACGCCATCCAGAACCTGGGCGCCATGGACGTGCTGTGCACCGACAAGACCGGCACCCTCACCCAGGACAAGGTTATCCTGGAGCGCCACATGGACGTCCACGGCCGCGATGACGACCGCGTACTGCGCCACGCCTACCTCAACAGCTTCTTCCAGACGGGACTGAAGAACCTTATCGACGTCGCCGTGATCGAGAAGATGGATGAGCTGGCAGCAGCCGATCCTGCGCAGGCGGGCATGAGCGAGCGCTACACCAAGGTGGACGAGATCCCCTTCGACTTCGAGCGTCGCCTGATGAGCGTTGTCGTCGCCGACCGCAGCGGCAAGACCCAGCTGATAACCAAGGGCGCCGTAGAAGAGGTACTGGGCATCTGCACCTGCGTGGAGTACGACGGGCAGGTGCTGCCGCTCACCGACGATCTGCGCGATCGCGTGCTCGAGCGCGTCCGCGGCTTCAACGACGACGGCATGCGCGTGGTCGCCGTGGCGCAGAAGACCAACCCCCGCCCCGCCGGTTCCTTCTCGACCGCTGATGAAAGCGACATGGTGCTCATAGGCTACCTTGCGTTTCTCGATCCGCCCAAGGAGAGCGCCGCTGCAGCCGTCGCGCGCCTGTCCGAATACGGCGTAGGCGTCAAGGTCCTTACCGGCGACAACGAGGGCGTCGCGGCGGCGGTGTGCCGCAAGGTGGGCATCGACCCCTCCGGCATGCTGCTGGGCAGCGAGGTAGACGGCCTCACCGATGAGGAGCTCGCCGCCCGCGCCGAGGGATGCCAGCTGTTCGCCAAGCTCTCTCCCCTGCAGAAGCAGCGTGTGGTAAGCGTGCTGCGCGAGCAGGGCGGGCATACCGTGGGCTTTATGGGGGACGGCATCAACGACGCCGCGGCCATGCGCGCCAGCGACTGCGGCATCTCCGTGGACACCGCCGTGGACATCGCCAAGGAGTCCGCCGACATCATCTTGCTGAAGAAGGACCTCATGGTCCTGGGGCGCGGCATCATGGAGGGACGCCGCACCTACGGCAACACCATCAAGTACATCAAGACCACCGCGAGCTCCAACTTTGGCAACGTATTCTCCGTGCTGGTCGCCAGCGCCTTCCTGCCGTTTTTGCCCATGACCGCCCTGCAACTGCTGCTTTTGGGAGTAGCCTACACCGTCTCCTGCACCGCGATCCCCTGGGACAACGTTGACGAGGAGTTCCTGCGCGAGCCCAAGACCTGGGACGCCAAGTCCATTGTCTCGTTCATGCTTTGGCTGGGCCCAACCAGCTCCGTCTTCGACATCCTCACCTACGCCGCGATGTTCTTCGTCATCTGCCCCATGGTGGTGGGAGCGCCCTTCGCGCAGCTAGCCGATCCCGCGCAGATCGCCCTGTTCGCCGCGGTGTTCCAGAGCGGTTGGTTTGTCGAGTCCATGTGGACCCAGACCTTTGTGCTTCACATGCTGCGCACCGAGCACGTCCCCTTTGCGGGCAGCCGCCCCGCGGCCTCGCTCACCGTGCTCACGCTCGCCGGCGTCGCCGTGGTGACCGCGCTTCCCTACGTGCCCGGCCTGGGGGCGGCACTTGGCCTGAGCCCGCTGCCGCTGCCCTTCTTTGGGCTGCTCTTTGCGTGCATGGCGCTCTACCTGCTTCTCTGCGGCGCGGTCAAGGCGCTGTACGTACGCCGCTACGGAACGCTGCTGTAGCCGCCGGACAGCCAGACCCCGCATTCGACATCCGCATATCCCATCCATCAGGCCCCTTTCCCCTTGAAAGGGGCCTTTCTTGCGTGGATTCAACCGTTTAGCAGCCGCTCGTCCAACCATGCGAGAGCAATTCTCACGGATAATCGCATCAATTTCAATTTCCTTCGAGTAGCCCAGCAATTCCGAGCTTAAAACCGCTGGTATTGAATTGCTACACTTCTTGTATAGAAAGCGCTTTTCAAATTGGATGCAATTATCCGTAAGAACCATATACGAATCCGACAATCATTCAGTCACGAGTCTCCAAAAAAGTCCAGACGCCCTGAAAGCAGCGGCAGCCGCGCAAAGACGCACCTCCGAAGCGGATCGCGTGCCTCGTCAACCGTCCAGCACCGACCAATCGGTCAATATTGTCTGCCTTAGCACCTTTTCAGCATCCGCCATCCTGCTACTAGGCGGATTCTGGCGAATGCCAAGCTTTGATCCCAAATGCGATGCAAACAGATCAAACTTCTCCTCGTCGCTTATCTGCTTATAGGTGATTCGCAGCACGTCGTTCCCCATATTCTCCAATGCTAGAGCCCGGTCATCATCGCTCTCAGAAACCTCCGCTCCGCTATGGGTCATTCCTCCCTGGCACTCGACTATCGTCGTAGGACGACGAGCAGTCGCAAGCCAAGTGAGGTCACCCTCCGCATACGAAAGGCCGCATATCGTGCGTGCGTCCTCGCTTAAATCGATCCTGAAGTTGTTTTGCACGCCACTGAAGCCGCGCCCGCCAAGGCGGCGCGGCGCGCAAAGCAGCATAGAGGCACAGGCTTCAAACGGGCTTCGAGTCACTCCCGTCACGTAGCGCATCGCTTGAGCGAGCTTCTTTCTCCCGCGAACACCCTTCCCCCTATCGATAAACTCATGCACTTGATCCATGGTCAGCAAAGGCGGCCTCTGCCAAAGCCCGCTTGGATTTCCCTTGGCATCACGAACCATCTTCCATCCACCATCAAACTCCCACTCGGGCGCGGGCGGCAGACCCCTGCACGCTTCCTCAAGCATCTGCGTGGGGGTAAAGAACGTAAACTTCCCTACGAACTCATAGAGCAGCATTGCGAGCTTGATTGGCGAGAAGCGATATGCCAGCATGAGCAGCGTAAGCAGTGGCGAGGTCACGGAAACATCATGCGGGCTCTCGAGAATCGAACCCGTGGGCAGCGGCCCGTCCCATCGGTGCGGCTTGACCAACGTAGAGTGCAAAAGGCTCCTCCTGGTGTCTAGCGCATGGATCGGCAGGCCAAAAATCTCCGACACCGTTGGGCTTCCGCGCAGCTCGCTGCGACCAAACGGTGTATCGAAGTCGGGTAGGTTCGGCATCATGTAAAGGTATCGCGGTGGAACGCGATAGAGCTTCAACGCCGATATGTCGCAAAGTATCTTCTCCATTCCCAACACCCCCATATCCAAAACCCTAATCTGTATTAAACGGGCAGGACCATACGGACGGCAAGCGGGCATTGTCCATCGTTTAACGGTATCTACCTGCTGCTATTCACATATCCATCGATAGATTGGAGCAAGCAATTTGTAAGAAAGGGCGCATATCCCAAGAGATACTTGTGAACAACGGCTACTGAGAGTCACCCCTTTGGGACCATGTAAACCGAAAACGAAAAACTCGAGAATTCACGTCAACACGGTTCTCGCGGATAATCGCATCGATTTCGGTTTTCCTCGAGTAGCCCAGCAATTACGAACGTAAAACAGCTGGTTATAAATTGATATGTTTCTTGTATACAATTCAGTTTTCAAAATAGATGCGATTATCCGTAAGAACCTTGCCTTTCAAAATCGCCCTGATCGGCAAAACCCGCGCAACTCGCGCGGAGTGCCGCCGTGCTTAGTGGGCCCGCGGTAGCTCAGCCTGCTACTATGCTGCAGAAAGCACATAGCGCACAACGCGCGCCATCCCGAAAGGACGGACATGCAGGCCATCATCTTCGACATGGACGGAACCCTCATCGATACCGAGCGCGTAAGCCAGGCCTCCTGGCGCGCCGCCGCGGCGGACCTGGGCATCGAGATTCCCGAGCGCATCTTGCACGCATTCGTGGGCCTCTCTATGAAAACCGCCCACACCATGATCGACGATGAGTTCGGCGATCCCGCGCTTACCGACCGCCTCTTCGCACGCCGCAACCAGATCTACGGCGATACCTGGATTGACCAGCTGGAATTCAAGCCCGGGGCGCGAGAGGCCATCGATGCCGTGCACCAGCGCGGACTCAAGTGCGCCCTGGCAACCTCCAGTGAACGCGACCGCGCGCTGTTCTGCCTTGACCACTTTGGCCTGAGCTCCGCTTTCGATGCGACCGTTTTCCACGAGGACATCGCGCATCCCAAGCCCGCCCCGGACGTTTACCTCACCGCCGCCAAACGCCTGGATGTCCCCGCGCACGAATGCGGCGCCGTGGAAGACTCCTTCAACGGCATCCGCGCCGCGGCGGCAGCAGGCATGACCGTTTTCATGGTCCCGGACTACAACGCCCCCACGCCGGAGATCGAAAGCCTCTGCACCGCGGTGCTTCCGTCGTTGACGGAGCTTCCCGGCGCGATCGATCTTCAGCTCACGGACTAACCGCATCACGAGCGCCCTGCCAAAAAGCAAGCAACCCCGCCAAGCACTGGCGACCCCATCTTCATTGCCGCGGGAGCCGGGCGGCCCATCATGCCCCAACCCTCGTCGCCTGTATCCGTTTTGCGCGAGACGCCCATGCGGCGCAAGCGGCGTCGCAGCTGTCGTATCCTTGTAGCATTCAACCTGCAAGGAAAGCGAGCTCCATGCCAAAGCAGACCAAGAACCCATCCCGCAAGCCATCGCATGGCGAAGGCGCAAGCCGTCCCCGCAAGGCCTCGTCCTCCAAGAAGGCGGCTCGCGCGAAGAGCCCCGCGCCCAAGAAGGCAAACGTCAACGCAGGCGCCAACACAAGCACCGCCGGCGACGCACGCCCGTGGCGCCCGGGCCGCGAGAAGTTTCTACCCGTGATCCGCGCGGACATGGAGGCCCGCGGCTGGGATCAGTGCGACTTCGTCTACATCTGCGGAGACGCCTATGTGGACCACCCCAGCTTTGGCATGGCCATCATCACCCGAGTGCTCGAGGCACACGGTTACCGCGTGGGCATCATCTGCCAACCCGACTGGCGCGACCCCGCAAGCATCCAAGTCCTGGGCGAGCCGCGTCTGGGCTTTCTTGTGTCCGCCGGCAACATGGACTCCATGGTCAACCATTACTCGGTCACCAAGCACCGCCGGCACACGGACGCCTACACCCCCGGCGGCGTCGCGGGCGCGCGCCCCAACCACGCGGTCGCAGTCTACGGCAACCTGATCCGCCGCGTCTACAAGAACACGCCCCTCATCATCGGAGGCATCGAGGCGAGCCTGCGCCGCCTGGCCCACTACGATTACTGGTCGGATAAACTCAAGCGCTCCATCCTTCTCGATTCCGGCGCGGACCTTTTGATCTACGGCATGGGCGAGCATGCGGTGGTGCAGATCGCCGACGCCCTGGACGCCGGCTTGCCCGTGGACCAGATCACCTACGTGGACGGCACGGTCTACCGCACCTCCGGCGAGGGAGCACTCGACCAGGTCTTTGATTACGAGTTGCTTCCCTCTTGGGACGAGCTCGAAGCCGAGCGCCTGGCATATGCCCGCAGCTTCAACGTGCAATACCGCAACATGGACCCTATCACGGCAAAGCGCCTGGTGGAACCCTATCCCAACGGGGTGTACGTGGTGCAAAACCCGCCTTCCACCATCCTCACGGAAGCAGAGATGGACGAGGTCTACGAGCTGCCCTACGCGCGCGATTGGCATCCGGACTACGACGCGGCGGGCGGCGTGCCCGCGTTTTCCGAGGTAAAGTTCTCCATATCGTCCAACCGCGGGTGCTTTGGCGAGTGCTCGTTCTGCGCGCTGACGTTTCACCAGGGGCGCGTGCTGCAGACCCGCAGCCACGACAGCATCGTCCGCGAGGCGCGCGAGCTGACGCGCGACCCCGAGTTCAAGGGTTACATCAACGACGTCGGCGGCCCCACGGCGAACTTCTTCCGCACCGCCTGCGAGAAGCAACTCAAGCACGGCGTATGCCAAAACCGCCGCTGCCTGTGGCCGACGGTCTGCCGCAACATGGTGGTGGACGAGAGCGGCTACACGGCGCTGCTGCGCGACCTGCGCCACCTGCCCGGCGTGAAGAAGGTTTTTGTGCGAAGCGGCATCCGCTTTGACTACACCATGGCCGACGCCAGCGACGAGTTTTTGCGCGAACTGCTGCAGCACCACGTGAGCGGCCAGCTGCGCCTGGCGCCCGAACACGTGAGCGACGCGGTGCTCTCGGTCATGGGCAAGCCGTCGAGGTCGGTTTACGATGCGTTTTGTCGACGCTTCGACGCACTCAACCGCGAGTACGGGCTGGAGCAGTACGTGGTGCCGTACCTGATCAGCAGCCACCCCGGCTCGACCATGAAGGAAGCCGTGGAGCTTGCCTGCGCGGTGCGAGACATGGGATACATGCCCGAGCAGGTGCAGGACTTCTACCCCACCCCGTCGACCATGTCCACCTGCATGTACTACACCGGCGTCGATCCACGCACCATGAAGCCCATCTACGTAGCGCACGACCCGCACGAGAAAGCCATGCAGCGCGCGCTGATCCAATACCGCAAGCCCGAGAACTACAAACTGGTCCGCGAGGCGCTTGAGAAGGCCGGCCGCCAGGACCTCATTGGCTTTGACAAGAAGTGCCTAATCAAGCCGTATCCTCCCAAGGCGAGCGAGTTTGCAGGAGGCAAGGGCGCCTCTCGCGGCGCCGGCAGTCGCAGCGGCAACGGCGGCGCTTCGCGCAGCGCCGGCGGTCGCAGCGGCAACGGTGGCGCTTCGCGCGGCAGCGGCGCCGGGCGCGCCGGCGGTGGCCGCGGCGCTGGCAGGGACGGCGGCAATGGCGGGAGCGCGAGTCGCGGGGGCGGCAAGGGACGCAGCATTCGCAACGGCAAAGGCTCATCGTCCAAACAATAGAAAGAACCACGTTTGAATAAAAGGGAGAACCACTTGTTGCGGTTCTCCCTTTTTGATTGCGAATTGTATAAACACGCCGGTCGCATCGGGCGCGCATAAGGCTGAGGCATGGGCGCGAACGCGTCACGGCTCGCTCCAAATGCCGGTTCGTCAGTCCGCGGGCGGATTGGGCGACGGCTCCTCGCCGGCGGGCGCATGGTGACGGGGCGCACCCCACGCCATGGCGAACAGCTTTGCCCCCGCGATGAGGCAGGCCAGCAGAAGAGCGATGAACGCGACGGAGGGCAACGCGGCGGAAATGGGCTCGATGATATAGGACGCGGCGTTGATGGAGAGATGGAGCACCATGGGATAGCGAAGGTCTCGTGTTTTCCAGTAGACCCAGCCCATTGCCAGGCCCAGCAAAAACGCGTAGGTGCTTTGGACGATGTTGAGATGCAGCAGGCCGAACGCGGCGGCTTGCAGGGCGTTCGCGATCCAAAACATGCGGTCGTTGATGGGCGCATGGGACGCGGGGCCACGATAGCCGCTCACGGCGCGCAAGGCGTACTCGAGCATGACGCCGCGGCACACGATCTCCTCGCCCACCGCCGCCAGCACCGTTACCGAAAGTACGCTCAGCAAGGAGAAATCGCTTGAACCGGCGCCGGCAGAATCCATGAGCTCGGTGTACTCGTCCATAACATCTGGGAACAGCGGCAAGATCAGCGTGAGCGCCACGCCCAACACGAACTGTAGGCCCACTCCCAGCAGCGCCAAACCGGCGACGGATCCCAAACGGCGCTTGAGCGGGGGAAGCGATTCCGCGCGCGGAACAAGGGTGCTTCGAGCAACGTGGCGCCACCAGGGCCACATCGCCACGATTCGCACCGCCTGGGTGAGGACGACTATTGGGGTAAGGCTATCTATAAGCGCCGCCGCCCGCGCTTGGGACAGCACGCCCGCCTGGGCCGCGAGCTCTATGAGCAGCATGCCGACTGCGGAAAAGACGATTTGGATAATCATATCGGTCGCCACCACGCCCGCTAGCGACGCCACCCATCTCCAGCGATGCGAACGCTGGGGCTGGTCGACGGGAGCTGGCAACGATAAGGGTGCAGACGCTGGCAGCGGAGGCTCGCTCGCCGGGCGCGGGGCCTCTTCTGTTGGACGCGTGGCCTCTCCCTCCGAGTTCGCATGCTCTTCTGCGGAAACCTCGGCCAACGAAACCGGCGCTGGATGCGGGGGCTCCTTTGTTGGGGCAGACCCGCCAAGGTCATTGTTGAGATCTTGAGTCATATGCGCTCCCGTCGGACAAGTTGCCTTTACGGGTTATTCCCCATCTGAGGCCAAAGGTTGCACGGAGGCGCGCGGCGCCCCGAGAACGCCCGCGGGAGAGATGTCGAAGGGAAACGTGCCGCACCTGTTGAAGGCGGCGATGAACATTCGTATCGCGTTTGAAGGAGTTGTCCCCACTTGCTGGGTCGCAGCCGCGAAGGCCGCCTTTTCTTCAGGCAAGACCTTCGCGACGACCGGGGTCATGTGCTCTGCCATGGTTAGTCCTAACAGATATGACACTAGTACGTTTGCGCGCGCAAGCGGCTGGGCAAAAAGCGCGCGCCGGGTGTGATTCTGGTGCGTTGGTATTACTATGTATTACTTAGTTATACCCCGTGAGAAAGAATATACCAGATGCTCGCTAAGAGCGCAACGAACGGGAGGGACTGTTCGAAAGTGAAGGCGAAAATGAGAGGTTTAGATGGTCGGTGGATGAGGCGGAAGATCCTTGAAATAGGTCGTACCGCCTTGGGTTGGTCAATGAGGGCCACGAAGCGGGGATTCCCCGGCTTATGCACGGACCAAAAGGATCGATTTAGCGACTTCTATAGCGCGACGATCTTCCAGCGAGCCCTGACGCTATGCAGCACCATATAGCGCTAATTATTCTTGGCGACATTACTCTAATTAGCGTCTGTTAGAAGACAGATGACGCAGCGCTCGTAGAAAGGTAGGCAGGCCTTCTGGACCTATCGGAGCCCGGCGTCACCCGCCTCGCGGCCCTCATTGACCATCCCGAAACGGTACGACTTTTAAGGCTAAAAAGCAGCTGCATAAAATGATTGATTTTCACACTAACAATGTATATCGAACCAATGGGCGCAAAAAAGCGGGCCCAGTAAAGGACCCGCCTTGAAATGAGAGCAAGCTATGTTGGATCTGGCTGCGCCCTGGCGATTAAGCGCGGCCGGAGCGTCCGCCGCGGTCTCCCGGGCGACGGCTTCCGCCGCGATTGTTTGCGTGGGGCGCAGAATGGCCGCCGCGCGAGCCGTAGTTACCGCGATTGTCGCGCCCGCCGGCACGTCCGCCGCGAGAACCGCGTCCGCGACGGTCGCTGGGCTCATCGTAGTTGCGCCAGGTATCGCGGGCGCTACGCGGAGTAGCCAGCACTTCCTCGCCGCGAGGACGTTCAAAGCGGTCGGAACGGGGGCGGTCCGAACGAGAGGAGCCGCTGCGAGCGCGGTCGAAGCGCTGCTCGCCAGAGCGATTGCGATCGGATCGGCCGCGACCGGAGCGCTCAGAACGGGAGGCGCGGTCGAAGCGCTCCCCGCGCGCGCCGCGCTCGTCGCGGGAACCGCGGTCCGCGCGATAGCTATTAGAGCCGCGGCCGTCGCGGTCGCGACGCGGCTTGGAGTCGGAGGCCTCCTGCGCGCGCACGCGGGTCTTTCCCGCGCGCTTGCGTCGAGACGGCTTGGGCGCGGTCTCGAGAGCCTCGTCGCGCGGGCCGTCCTCGCGAGCCGGCTTGGCAGCGCGAGCGGCGGCTTGGCGCTCGGCCTTGGCGTTCTCGTCGAAAGAGCGCTTGCAACGAGGCTTGGCCTCGCCGGAGTCGACCGCGAGGCGCTCATCGCGCTGCTTTCGCGGACGACGGGGGGCACGCCCCTCGCCCTTGGGCTTGGAGCCCGCCTCCGCCTTGGCGCGGCGACGCTTCTTGGCCTTCTTGCCAGCGGGCTTGTCTGCCGGAACGCGATCGGGATCGACGGCGGGCGGGTTCTCGCCCAACTCGAGGCCCTCGGCATCGTAAAGGTCCGCGGTCTTGCCCATCAGAGCCTCAATGTCGAAGAACTCATCGATATCCTGGCTGGTCACGACGGTGACGGCCCAGCCAACTTCGCCCGCGCGGCCGGTGCGGCCGATGCGGTGGATGTAGTCCACGGGCTCCTCGGGCACGTCGAAGTTGACCACGTAGCGCACGTCGGTAACGTCGATGCCGCGGGCGAGAACGTCGGTCGCCACCAGCACGTCGCACTTGCCGGCGCGGAACGCCTTGAGCGCCCGCTCGCGCTGGGCCTGGCTGCGGTCGCCGTGGATAGCGGCGCAGGAAATGCCGGCGCGTGCCAGGCGGCGGCAGCACGTGTCGGCGCGGCGCTTGGTGCGGGTGAAGACGATGACGCGCTCGGTGCCCTGCGCAAGCAGCAGGTCTGCCAGGACCCCGTTCTTCGCCTCAAGCGAGACGGGCAGCAGGTACTGCTCGACGGTCTCGGCGGTGGAGGTGGCAGGGGCGATCTCGACGCGCGCAGGATCGCTCACCAGATCGGTGATGGAGCCCACGGCGGCCTCGTCCAAGGTCGCGGAGAACAGCAGGGTCTGTCGATCGGCGGGCGTATAGCTCACGATCTTGCGGACGGCGGGCAGAAAGCCCATGTCGAGCATGCGGTCGGCCTCGTCCAAAACCAGGACCTGGACCTCGTCCAGCATGCAGGCGCCCTGGTCGATGAGGTCGACCAGGCGGCCCGGCGTGGCGACCAGGATGTCGCACCCGCGCTTGAGGGCGCTCTTCTGGGGGTTGTATGACACGCCGCCCACCACGGTGACGGCGGTATGACGGGTGCGGGCGGCGACCTTTTTGCAGACGTCGTCGATCTGCTGGGCGAGCTCGCGCGTGGGCGTGATGATGAGCATGCGGGGACCGCAGCCCACGGACATCGCGCGGCCGCGAGCGCGCTTGACACGCGGCAGCTTGCTCATGGTGGGCAGCAAGAAGGCGGCCGTCTTGCCGGTGCCGGTCTGCGCGGCGGCAAGGATATCGCGGCCGGCCAGGACCTGCGGAATCGCCATTGCCTGGACGGGAGTGGCATGCTCGTAGCCAAGGTCTTCCACCGCGGCCAGGACCTCATCGGAAAGGCCAAGGTCGGCAAAGCGGGCGAGCTCATCGGCAGCGTCCGCGGATTTGGACGAGAAGGAGGCGTCGGCGGCGGTGTCGAGCATCTCGAGCTCATCGTTGTTCTGTGCAGTCATGCAGTTGTTTCCATTCTGGCAGGGTTCGCCGGCCGATCGGTCGCGCGTCTGGAGCGCGGTCGGTGTCGCGCGAACGCTGCAGGTTAGCTATCAGGCAAATTCAAAGGCGCGCGGGAGGATGGATGCCGCGCGGGCGGATCGCGAAAGCCGGAAAGGCCGTGGCGATGGAGCAGGTTCCGCCAAGCGCTAAGTATATGGGGCATCGCCCCGTTCCTCCCCTGCCGCGAATAAACAAGCACTCAAACCCCACGTTTACCGCCCAAGTTGCAACGTCTGCCGATTGGATGTGGCAACACCGCGCGTTAGTCGTATAGGGCGCCAGCGAAACCGGCGCGCCCCGCCCCACGTCCTTGCGAATACTACGTCCTTGCGTGAATGGACGGTTTTTTCAGCTTCCCATACACCCCCAGGGGGTGTGGGTGATATAGTAAGCCTCAGCAAACATACGAGAGGAGCATGCTATGGCTCATGAGAGATTCGATGTTGGGGGCATGACGTGCGCTGCCTGCCAAGCGCATGTTGACAAGGCGGTCTGCAAGCTCGACGGCGTGCAGGAGGTCGCCGTCAACCTGCTCTCCGGCTCCATGACGGTCGACTTCGACGCTAACAGAGTAAGCACGGAGGAGATCTGCTCTGCCGTGGACCGGGCGGGCTACACGGCCTCCCTCGCCGGCGGGTCAGCGAGCGCGCCGGGCACGGGCGGGGCCGCCGGGGTGGCAGGCGGCGCGCGCTTGACGGGAGCGGCGGGAGCTTCTCGTCCAGAATCGCCCACAAAGAAGCTGCAAGCGACCGCCGACGCCATGAAGGGGCGCCTTGCGGTGTCGCTGGCGTTTTTTGTCCCGTTGTTCTACATAGGCATGGGCCATATGCTAGGATGGCCGCTGCCCGCCGTGCTGGGCGATCACGACCACGCCATGACGCTGGCGCTGGCCGAGCTGCTGCTGCTGTTGCCGATTCTATATGTGAACAGCTCGTACTTCACCGGCGGTTTCAAATCGCTCGTCCACGGCGCGCCCACCATGGATGCCCTGATCGCCATCGGCGCGAGCGCCAGCGTGGCGTGGTCGGTCTATGCGATGTTCGTCATGGCCGACCAGCTAGCCGCGGGAGATGTCCACGCCGCGGCGACCACCGCTATGGACAACCTGTACTTCGAAAGCGCGGGAACCATCCTGTCGCTGGTCACGGTAGGAAAGTATCTGGAAACGCGCGCAAAGTCCAAGACGGGCGGAGCCATTGAGAAGCTCATCGACCTGGCGCCCAAGACCGCGTGCGTTGTGGACGAGGACGGCAGCGAATCCACCGTGGCGGCAGAGGCGATCCTACCCGGCCAGGTCATACGCGTGCGCCCTGGCGAATCCGTGCCCGTAGACGGCGTTGTGCTGGAAGGCGCAAGCTCTATCGATGAGAGCGCGCTGACCGGCGAGTCAATCCCCGTAGAGAAGAACCCCGGCGACACCGTATCCGCCGCGACCATCAACCGCACGGGCACGTTCACGTTCCGCGCCACCCGCGTGGGCGCGGACACCAGCTTGGCCAAGATTATCCAGCTGGTAGAAGACGCCAACGCAACCAAAGCCCCCATCGCCCGCCTGGCGGACAAAGTCGCCGGCGTCTTTGTTCCCGTGGTGCTGGCGATCGCCGCGGTGACGTTTGTCGCATGGATGATTTTCACCGGCGACGTCAACGAGGCCCTTACCGCAGCGGTCGCCGTGGTGGTTATCAGCTGCCCGTGCGCACTTGGCCTGGCCACGCCAGTCGCCATCATGGTGGGCACCGGCAAGGGAGCGGAGATGGGCGTGCTGTTCAAGAACGCCGAGGCGCTTGAGAACCTGCGCGGCGTTGGCACCGTGGTGCTGGACAAGACCGGCACCATCACCGCGGGAGCTCCCAGCGTGACCGATGTCCTGCCCGCCACCGGCCCGGACGGCGCGCCCGTCATGAGCGAGAAGGCGCTGATGAAGCTCGCCGCCGCACTCGAGAAGGGCAGCGAGCACCCGCTGGCAGAAGCCATCATGGCCCGCGCGGACCAGATGGGCATAGTCGCCCGCCGCGTGGAGGACTTCCAAGCGCTGCCCGGCCGCGGCGTGACCGCGCGCGAGGGCGCCAACCAGGTCGCCGCCGGCAACGACCGCCTTATGGCCGATCTTGGCATAGAGGTCGACCAGGCCGTGCGAGAGAACTTTGCCCACGAGGGCAAGACGCCGCTGTTCTTTGCCAAGAACGGACACCTTGTTGGAACCATCGCGGTTGCGGACGAGGTCAAGCCCACCAGCGCTCAAGCCATCGCCGCCCTGGATCGCCTGGGCATTAAGACCGTTATGCTCACCGGCGACAACGCGTTGACCGCGCAGGCGATCGCAAAACGCGTAGGCGTGGCGCGGGTTGTCGCGGACGTCTTGCCCGCAGACAAGGAGCGTTTGGTACGCGAGCTGCAAGACGCCGGCGAGCGCGTGGCGATGGTGGGAGACGGCATCAACGACTCCCCCGCCCTGGCGCGAGCCGATGTTGGCCTGGCGATAGGCACCGGCGCGGACGTGGCCAAAGAGGGCGCGGATGTGGTTCTTATGCACAGCGACCTTCTTGACGTGCCCCGCGCCATCGAGCTTTCGCGCGCCGTCATCCGCAACATCAAACAGGATCTGTTCTGGGCCCTGTTCTACAATTCCCTTGGCATCCCGCTGGCGGCAGGCGTCTTCTTCCCCATCTTGGGATGGCAGCTCTCGCCCATGTTTGGCGCTGCGGCGATGAGCCTCTCGTCGCTATGCGTGGTGGGCAACGCCCTTCGCTTGCGCGGATTCAGGGCAAGCGAGTAGCAGCGTGGTGTCCGCACGCGCGATTATACGACGATGCTGCCCCGCCGCTTCCTTGGCATGCACCTCTAGCATGCGCCTCTATACACCCTTGGCATTACACCTTTGATTGAAAGGACGACATCATGAAGTACATCATCAAGACCGAAGGCCTTATGTGCGGCCACTGCGACGCGTCTGTGGAGACCGAGCTTTTGAAGGTCGCCGGCGTGACCGACGCCGACGCCGACCACGAGACCCAGACCGTTGAAGTCGAGACCAGCGAGGCCGTCGACACCAACCTGCTCGCTCAGGCGGTGCATGCCGCTGGCGAGAAATTCCACGCCCTCAGCGTCACCGAAGCCTAAGGCGGGCTGCGCCATGATGGCAGACCACGATCGCACGATGCGACTGCTCAAGACGGCGCGGGGCCAGATCGACGGTATTATGCGCATGGTCGAGGAGGACCGCTACTGCATCGACATATCCACCCAGCTGATGGCGACGCAGTCGCTTCTCGCCCGCGTAAACGCCGACGTCCTCAAAGCCCATATCGAGCACTGCGTGCGCAAGGCGGCGGACTCCGGCTCGCCGCTGGAAAAGGAGCAGAAACTGCAGGAGATCGAGAAGGTCATCGATAAGCTCGCGAAGTAGAAGCACAGGCTACGCGGCAAACCGCGCGGGCTCGCGAGATGGGCCGATTATTTCTCCAACGGCAGGCCCTTTTCGCAATGCCGTAAGGCACCCTAGCGGCATCCTCGTCCACAAAATGGAGCGAGGATGCCGCTTTTTTGCGCTTTTAGCGCGGCGCGGCGGGTTGGGTGGCGTAGCATTGGGCATAATTGGTCTTTGACCATAGTGAAGGAGCTTGCACATGCAGGATTTTATGAAAGGACGCTACGGCGTCGATGACCTTACCCTTAGCCTTGGCGTGCTTGGCATGGTTCTCGCCCTGATAGGGTCGCTTGCCAGCCTGGCGCCGCTTTCTTGGATCGCGCTTGTGGTGGTGGTCCTGGCGATTTTGCGCGCGTTTTCCAAGAGCATTCCAGCCCGCGAGCGCGAGAACCAGATGTTCTTGGATCTGGCACACAAGATTCCGGTTGTAGGGCCGCACATTGGCTGGCTTGACCGCGAAAAGGGTCCGCGCCCCGCATCGAGCGCGTCCGCACAGCGCCCCGTACAGGGCTCCGGCCCCGACTTTGGCCGCACCAAGCGCACCGCCGAGCGCATGTGGCGCGAGCGCAAGACCACGCTGTTCTTCCGCTGCAAGACCTGCGGTGCCATTCTTTCCGTTCCGCGCGGCAAGGGCCACATCCGCGTGACCTGCCCGCGCTGCGGCACCAAGGTGGAAAAGGTTTCCTAATCGAAGGGCCCGGCAGGCGATGTCAGTTTGCCATGACCTGCAAAGACGGCGCTTCTGTTTGCATGCATTTGATGAACTCGCTGGAGATTGAGGTCTCTAGCGAGTTTTTTCTTTTATGTAAGCACCGATGGTCCATCAAGATCCCAGCGCCACCACAAAGAGTGTTCAACAAGGCCTAGAATAGCATTCACCACAGCCTTGCTAATCCACGCACCCCCCCCTCAATCATTCCAATCCGGCCGTTTGACTGTTGGCTCGTGGCGATTCTATACTTGGCAAATGCGAAATCACAACTATTAGCTGAGGAGTGCGCAGTGAAAGATCGGGAATTGATTGAGCTCGAGGGATTCCCGCCACTATCCTTATCGGTGCGGCATTTTAGCCTGATGAACTCCTTGCTAACAGTCTTCAATTCTACAGAGCCCGGAGATCCCGAAAATACAATTGCCCAGTTTTTTCTCGAACACTTTGAAAACCTCGACCAACTCAATGTTTATGATGTGGCGGAGGAATGCTATACCTCCCGATCGGGAATTAGGCGGTTTTGCCAATCTATAGGATTCGACAATTTTTCCGCCTTAAAAGCATGCGCTTGGGAGTGGAGGACGCATCAGAAATTCTTCATCGACTACACCAACCATTCCAGTTTCAAAGCGCATCTTTCTAATGAAATTGGACGAATGATAGCATCCGTGAACGAGCAAATAAGCGACGAGGATCTCGATTCTCTAGCCCAGCTTATTCACGATGCCGGCAAGGTAATACTGCTTGCATCGGATTTTTCGAGCATGGCTGTGCGAGAATTCCAACAATCCATGCTGTTTATGCATAAGATCCCCCAGATTCTTACAGACTCATTCGGAAGTGAAAAAAGCCTAGAAAGCATGGGGCCGAGCGATCTAATCATCGTCATCTCCGCCTCGGGGAACTATGCAAGGGCGGCGCAAAACCAACTCTCTCGAAGTGCCGCCTGCCGCGTCCTCATTACCACGAATCGCGACCACGGACTACGAGATTTCTTCGATGCCGTCCTACAGCTCTCGCCAGAAAACCACTACGGCGAGAGGACGGTATATGCGAAATACGGCATTACTTACGTATTCGATCTCGTCTACAACCATTACTTCGAAAAGTTTGGAAAGCGTTAGCGATCCTCGACAATACTGCCGCACACCTAATAACTCAAGGCGGCATTACGCCATTTAGAGGCTCTTTCCAACCATCCGTAGGGGTCAATTATTGAACCCAAATTCTGGGACCAATCTGTGAACCCCCTCCCGAACATGCTCGTTGATAAGTTATGGACAGCTCGAGCAAGCAAGCTGACACACGAGGGTGGAAGGATTGAACTATGCACTACGATCACGAACCGCAGTTTCCAGAAGGATTTATGTGGGGCGCCTCAAGCGCGGCATGGCAAGTAGAGGGCGCCACCAATGAAGGCGGTCGATCCTGTTCCGCAATCGATCTTAATTCGAAAACAAAGAAGCCGTTCGCTGATAACAGCATCGCAGCCGATCATTACCATCATTTCAAAGAAGACGTCGCCCTTATGGCGGAATGCGGCTTCACGAGCTATCGGTTCTCGCTTGCCTGGCCTCGCATCATCCCTTCGTCCGACGGCAAGGTCAACGAAGAGGGCATCACCTTCTACAACGAGTTGATTGACGAGCTCGTCAATCATGGGATTGAACCTATTGTCACCTTGTATCACTATGACATGCCGCTCTGGGTCGAAGAAGAGCTTGGGGGCTGGAAGAGCCGTGAAACTATCGATGCATTCGAGCATTACGCGCGGGTCTGCTTTGAACGCTTCGGCGATCGGGTAAAATACTGGCTCTCGATCAACGAGCAGAATATGCAAATTGCATACGGTGGCTGGCTCGGCGTTTCCAAAGGCTGCGACAACTGGTTCAAGGACCAGTGGCGCATCAATCACATTATCAACCTCTGCCATGCCACCGCAGTCAATCTCTGCCACGAGCTTGTACCCGACGGCAAAATCGGCCCCGTACCGGGAATGGTACCGATTTATCCGGAATCCTGTGAGCCAATGGACCAGATTGCGGCGATGAATGCAGAAGAGTTCACCGAGAAAATCTGGAACGACACCTATGCGTTTGGCGAGTACAGCGATTTCGTCAAGAACTATTGGGAAAACAATGACATCGACCCCGGCATCGAGCCTGGCGATGAGGAGCTGTTGAAGTCCGCGAAAATCGACTTCTTCGCAATCAACTGCTATCGCTCAAACACTGCCAAATGGGCGCCCGCAGATGCAAAGGAGCATCCATATGAATTGAACAAGACCGGCAACAAGGGCGAACTCGTCTTCCCTGTAGTTCCCGGTGCCTACCAGCTTGTCTACAACCCGCATGTCGAGTATACCGACTGGGACTGGGAAATCGACCCCGTCTCCATTCGATATGTCATGCGGTATATGTGGGATCATTATCGCCTGCCCCTTATGATTACGGAAAATGGATTCGGAGCCCACGAGCACAAAGATGCGGAGGACAAGGTCCACGATCAATATCGCATCGACTTCTTGCGTGAAAACATATATCAGCTTGGTCTCGCCATCGAAGATGGCTGCGACATCATCGGATACAACCCCTGGTCCTTTACCGACCTTCTTTCCACTGGCAATGGAATCGAGAAGCGCTATGGATTGGTATATGTCGACACGACGGACGACGAGCTGAATGAGGCCCAGGCTCGCGGCGAAGTGCCGGCATGCAGCCGAATCAAGAAGGATTCGTTCTACTGGTATTCCAATCTCATCAAATCCAATGGCGTCAACTGGGGAGGAGAGATCACCCATGGCTGCTAAGAAAGACTACGCTGCGATTTGCTCCGCGATTATCGATGTGTGCGGCGGAGAGGGAAACATCGCAAACGTCACCCATTGCATGACCCGCTTGCGCGCGCAGCTCAAAGACAGCTCAAAGCTGAATGAAGAAGCTGCCAAGAACATTAACGGCGTTCTTAACCTCGTAATTCAAAATGGCGAGTACCAGTTCGTAATCGGCCAAGATGTCGCCATGTTGTACGAAGAGTTTTCCCGACGAGACGGCATCGTAACCGGAGGATCCGTCGATGACCCCGATGCGGAAGCAGAGGATGCCAAAAATGGAAAAGGCAGCCCAATCGATGCGGTCCTGTCCTTCATCGGCGGCACATTCTCGCCTGTCATCCCAGTCCTCGTCGCCGGCGGTTTGACCGGTGCCGTACTTACGCTCCTCACTACATTCGCAGGAGTATCTCCCGATGATGGCACCTATAAGGTGTTCTACTTCCTCAATCAAGCCACATTCTATTTCTTGCCTGTATTCATAGGCTTCTCATCCGCCCAACGCTTGAAGTCAAACGGGTATCTTGGTGCATTCCTCGGTGCCATCCTCCTGTTCTTTACGGCAAACATGGGTGAAGACCCCATGACATTCGCAGGGATACCGGTTAAGGCGGTGGCGTACAACTCCACGGTCTTCCCAATTATCCTGGGTGTTCTGTTCATGAGCATGGTATACCGCTTCCTTCAGAAGCATATGCCCGTCTACACACGCACGATTTTCGTGCCGCTGCTCACGATGCTCATCACCGTTCCCGTAACCCTGATTGTCCTTGGCCCCATCGGTGATACAGTTGGCACTTGGCTCGCTGATGCCGTATTCTCGCTTTATCGAGTCGCACCGTCGCTCGCCGTCGCAATTGTTGGACTGGGGACCCCCTGGCTCGTGTTCTTTGGCATGAACAACGCCACATATCCCGTCGTATTTGCCCTAATGGCCGAAGTCGGCTCCGACCCCCTGGTTTGCACAGGCATGGCCCCCGCAAACGTCGCAGTCGGCGGTGCCTGCCTTGCCGCGATGCTTATCGCCAAGAAGGCTGAGGACAAATCCGTCGCCGCCGGCGCCGGCATCACCGCTTTGTGCGGCATCACGGAACCCGCAGTTTACGGTGTCCTTTTCACCAAGCGCTATCCCCTTGTAGGCGCCATGATCGGCGGAGGCATCGGCGGCCTGGCAGCTGGCCTTCTGGGAATGACTCAGTACGTTATCTCTACGCCCGGCTTCATCTCGTTTGCCGCTTACATTAGCCCCGATGGCACGCTTAACAACCTCTGGATCTCTCTTGGAGTAATGGTCCTGGCTGTTGTCGTATCCTTCATAGCAACCTATATGCTGGGCAAGCGCGCAGAAAAGAAAACCCAAGCATAAAGACGCGCCTTGCAATCAATGTCTTCAAAGGGTGACGCGGTTTTCGCGTCACCCTTTTTCTTATATTACCCCCGTAAAAGACGAAGAGGGCCGCCCGCAAAGGCGACCCTCTTCGCAATTAGATGATGGTAACGCGGCCCTTCACACCCACGATGCCCTTTACCTCGGCGAGCAGCGGGATCGAACGAGCATTCACGCGCGCGGGAATCTCGGCGCGCATGGTCTGGCCATCTGCCTGCTCGATAAAGAGCTCGACGCGGTCGCCGCCCGGGTTGGTGGCGAGCACCGTCGCCAAGCGCGACATGTTGGACTGGCTAAACCGCGAGCTTGGAACCATGATCTCGAAGACCTTGGGGCGGTTGGTCTCCTCGTTGAGCTCCAGCGGCAAGATCTCCTGGGCGATAATCTGGTCGCCGCGGTCGGAGCGTTCGAGCTTGCCGTGGACGCGGATGAACGCATCGGAGAGCACCGCGCCAGTTTCGGGATCGGTCTCGCCGTAGAGATAGCCCTCCGCCTCCTTGTAGGTCTTGGGGAAGACCACCACCGTGGCCTCGCCTTCCATGTCCTCCAAGGTGACGATTGCCATGGGGTCGCCATTTTTGGTGACGCGCTTGGAGACGTCGGACACCATGCCGGCGAACCAGAACTGCTTGCCCTCGGGAATCTCCTGGTTGATGGTTCCCTCGCCGGTGGGAGACGCGGTCTCATAGCCGGTATCGATCTGGGACAGCGAGAACTCGCGCGCCTTGCCCAGGGCGTACTCGTAAGGACGCAGCGGATGGTCGGAGACGTAGATGCCCAAAACGTCGCGCTCCTGGGAGAGCTTCATGTGACGGTCCCACTCCTGGTCATCGGGCTCGGGAACGACGACCTCGAAGCCGGAGCCCTCGACATCGCCGAACACATCGAACAGCGAGGTCTGGCCGTTCGCGCGGTCCTTCTGGCGCTTTACGGCGGCGTCGATGATGTTCTCGGGGTTCTCCTTGTCCACAAAGTGCATCATCTGGCGGCGCGGGTAACCGGAGTTATCGAACGCGCCCGCTCGGATAAGCGCCTCGATGACGCGGCGGTTCGCCTGGCTGGAGTCCACGCGCTCGACAAAATCGTGCAGGTTCTTGTACGGACCGTTCGCCTCGCGCTCGTCGATGATGGCCTGCGCCACGCCCTCGCCCACGCCTCGGATGCCGGCAAGGCCGAAACGGACGCCCTCGGCCGTAGCCGTGAACTCCTTACCGGACTCGTTGACGTCAGGGGGCAGGACGGGGATGCCGTCGTGACGGCATGCGGAGACGTAGTGAACGATCTTCTCGGTCTTACCGGTGTAGGAGGTAAGAACCGCCGCCATGTACTCGTGCGGGTAGTGCGCCTTGAGCCAAGCGGTCTGCATAACCAGAATCGCGTAGCCAGCGGAGTGCGACTTATTGAACGCGTAGGATGCGAACTCGAGAACGTCGTCCCAGATGCGCTGGGCAACCTCGCGCTTATAGCCGTTGCGCTCCGCGCCGTTCATCCAGTGGTCGTAGATGGTCTCGTCCTCGCCGTCCGACCACTTGAAGACCTGGTCGGTCAGCATCTTGATCTTCTTCTTAGCAACCGGCTTGCGGATGCGCGAGTCGGATTCGCCCTTGGAGAAGCCGCACATCTCGACCGAGATGAGCATAACCTGCTCCTGGTAGACCATGGTGCCGTAGGTTTCGCCCAAGATGCCGTCCAGGCGCGGGTCGTAGGAGACCGCCGGCTCCTTGCCGTTCATGCGGTTGATATAGCTGGTAACCATGCCTGCGCCCAGCGGGCCCGGTCGGTACAGGGCGATCAATGCGACCACGTGCTTGTACTCGGTGGGCTTCATGTTCTTGATGGTCGCGGTCATGCCCGCGGACTCTACCTGGAACACGCCCGCGGTGCGGCCGGCGCTCATGAGCTCGAAGATCTTGGGGTCGTCGAACGGAATCTCGTCGGGGTTGATATCGATGCCGTAGTTAGCCTTGATGTTGGCCTTGGCCTTGGAGATAACCGTCAAGGTACGCAGGCCAAGGAAGTCCATCTTGAGCAGGCCCATGTCCGCGACCGTATGACCTTCGTACTGGGTGATCTCGACGCCGCCCTTGGTGTCCAGCTTGGTGGGGACGTGCTCGTTGACCGCGTCGCGGCAGATTAGAACCGCGCATGCGTGCACGCCCTCGCCGCGGGTGAGGCCCTCGATGGAGAGCGCGGTATCGATGATGCGGCGCGCGTCGTCGTCGCGCTTGTACGCCTCCTCAAAGTCAGGGTTGTAGAGGTCCTCCTTGCCCGGCACCTTCTCCAGCACCTGGCGCAGCTTGACGGAGGGGTCGCTCGACACCATCTTGGACAGGCGCTGGCCCATGTAGACCGGGTAGTCCAAAACGCGGGCAGAGTCGTTGATGGCCTGCTTGGCCTTGATGGTCGAGTACGTGATGACGTGGGTAACCTTCTCGGGGCCGTAGAGCTGGCGGACGTGCTCCACCACCTCCAGGCGCCGCTCATCGTCGAAGTCCATATCGATATCGGGCATCTCGGTACGCTCAGGCGACAAGAACCTCTCGAACATCAAGCCGTTGCTCAAGGGGTCGAAGGTGGTGATGTCCATCGCGTATGCGACCAGTGCGCCCGCAGCCGAGCCACGGCCCGGGCCGACGCCGATGCCGTTTTGCTTTGCCCAGCGCACGTACTCCGCAACAATCAAGAAGTACGCGGCAAAGCCCTTGTCGCAAATAACCTTGTATTCAAATTCAAAGCGCTCGCGAATGTCGACGCCGGCGATCTCCTTGCCGTCCCAGTCCTCGCCGTAGCGCTTGGCCAGGCCCTCCTCGCACTCGCGGCGAAACTGGCTCTCATGCGTCTCGCCGGGGTCGAGCAGCGGGTAGTTGGGCAGGATGATGCTGTCCCAGTCAAGCTCGACGTCGCACTTCTCGGCCAGCTCGACGGTGTTGTCGCACGCCTCGGGGCAGTACGGGAACATCGCGCGCATCTCGTCCTCGGACTTCATATAGAACTCCGAGCCCTGCATGCGCATACGGTTGGGGTCGTCCACCTTGGAGTTCATGCCGATGCACATCATGACGTCCTGCACCGGCGCGTCGTCGCGGGTGAGGTAGTGGAAGTCGTTTGTAGCGATGACCTTGACGCCTATCTGCTTGGCGATCTCGATCAGCTGGCGGTCCATCTGCTCGTCCGTCATGCCGGAGTCCGTGGTGATGCCGTGCTCCTGGATCTCGATATAGAAGCAACCGGGCTCGAACAGGTCGCGGAAGGTCTCCGCCCATTCGAGCGCGCGAGGCAGGTCGCCGCGATCGATCATCTTGGGGATGATGCCGGCGATACACGCCGAGCTCGCGATAAGGCCCTCGCGGTGGCGGCGCAGGTTGTCCAGGGTGACGCGCGGCTTGTAGTAGAAGCCGTCGACGGCCGCCTCGGAGACGGTCTGCATCAGGTTGACGTAGCCGGTCTGGTTGCGGGCGAAGAGCACCATGTGGTACAGCTCGGGCTTCTTGTCGCGCGCCAGGGTGTCGTCCGGCGTGAAATAGACCTCGCAGCCAAAGATGGGCTTGATCACCAGCGGCGGCTTTACCGAGTCAACGCTGCCCTCGGCGTCCCACGCGGCCATATCCTTATGGAATTGCTCGTAGGCGCGCGGGTCCTTCTCCGGATCGGGCTCCTCCAACTCTGCGCGGCGGCCCTTCTCCAAAAACGACTTGTCGTGGCTCCAGGTCTTGTACTCCGGCGTGCCATGGTTAACCGCGTCGCATGCAAGGCCCAACTCGGGGATGCCGTACATGTAGCCGTGGTCGGTCAGCGCGACGGCGGGCATGCCAAGCTCGACGGCGCGGCCCACCATGTCCTTGATACGGGTGGCGCCATCGAGCATCGAATACTCGGAGTGGTTGTGAAGGTGGACGAATGCCATGTGCGTAAACTCCGATCTGATGTGCTGAGAATTCGTCAGGGCCCGCGCAGCCCCACCGCCGCGCAAGCCCTTTTTTGAACGCTATCGATTCTAACCGACCGCGCAGACGCCGCCTTGACCGCAACGCGGTATCGCCCAAAGCAACATAGCCTGTTCGGTTCTCTGGACGAGGGACGCGGTCGCGCGCCCACCATACCGGCACGCGCGCCCTCGTCCGCTACATCTGGTAGCTCACAACCTGAGGCTGGCCCGGAGCTGCCGAATCTTCCACCTCCACACGCACAAACGCAAGGTCAACCCGCTCAAACCCCGCCTTGTGCAGCACGTCCGCGTACACATGCGCCTGCAGGGCATGCTTATCTTGCAGCTGCTCGGGCGTCTCCTGCGAAGACCCGCCTGTCTTGTAGTCGATCACCAGCGCGCGGGCGGGGTCACCCGGATCGGTGCACAACAGGTCGATAGCGCCCTCCGCGAACTCGCCGAAACGCTCCGTCAAATCGTCCGCACCCAGCGAGAAGAACGGTACCTCCGCGCGGACCTGCGGCCAGGCCAGCGCCTCGGCGCGAATGGCGGACGAGCACCATCGCTCGAGCGCCGCATCTAAGCGCTCGCGCTGCGCAGGCGTGCACCCCCAATAGAGCGCCAGGGCATCGCGGCGAGCGGCGGGCACGCGGTCCTCCCCCATCTCGACCATCCACTGGCAAGCAGCGTGGAACGCGCTGCCCAGCGCCGTGGGGTCGCCATCGCGAGAGATAACGGCACCAGCGGCCTCCGCAGAGTTCTGTTCGCCAGAGTCCCACCCGTCGGCCTCCGTCACGGCCAGGGGCTCGAACACCTCGAAGTCATCCGCATCTTCCGGAGCATCGATAGAGGGAGCGGGCATCGCGCGGTCCTCATCCTCCCCATGCAGCTCTTTGGCTATGGACGAGTAACTGTAGGATTCACGCGGGGTGCGCGGGGCCACGCTCGCTCGCCACGGGCAGGCGGAGGGGGCCACCAGCGTGAACGTATCCGGCACCTCACCGTCGTCCGCCATGGGATCGCAGGCGGGCTCCCCCGCAGCTGCGGCGTCGCCGGCGTCGGCGGCAACAACGGCAGCGGTGCCGGCAACAGCCGCGGCGTCCGCAGCAGCGACGTCCTCGCCGATGAAGCAGCCATCCTCCACCGAGTAGTTTTGCGTGTAGGCCGCATCGCCGCACGCGAAATCTTGCAGCGCAAGCAACTCGAAGTCGCCGCGGCGAGAATCCTCAAAGCACAGCACGCCGCCGTTGAGCGCGGAGCCGGCGGGCAGAATCTGCTCGAGCACGCGACCCGTGAGGTCGGTATCATCGCGCAGGTCGAGCACCGGCTGCTTGTTTACCGATCGCACGGGCGCGTCCATGGCGAGCAGGCAGTACTCGCGGGCGCGCGTCATGGCGACGTAGAGCAAGCGCTCGCGCTCCTGCAGCTCAAGCCGGGTCTCGCGCTCGCTCATGGCAAGCCATGCGCCCGCGGCGGAATCGCTTGCGCACACATCGTCCGCATATTCGCTGGTAAGCCACGCACTGGAGCCTCCCAGGTACTTCTTGAACTCCTTCGCCACGTCATCGCCCTTGATGTACGCACCGTCCGCCGAGCGCGCCGAGGGAAACTGGCCGGGCAGCGCGACCAAGCTGATAGAGCCGTCATCATCTCGCAGGCTTTGCAGCTTGGCGTTGCCGGACCTAATGGAGAAGCACTCGGCCACGGCGACAACCGGGAACTCCAGGCCCTTGCTGGCGTGCACCGTCATGATGCGCACCGCATTGCCGCCTTCCTCGTTGAGCGCGCCGGGGGCCTGCTTGCCCTCCAGGAACCTATCGTAGGCAAGGGCGACCTGGCGCGGCGCGGAACCCAACTGAGCCTCCGCCTCCGCGATGGCGTCCAGGGCCTTGAGCACGTTGGCGGCGCGGGCGCGTCCCTCCGCCCCCTGGCCGGCCAAGCGAACCATCCAGCCGGACTGGTTCACCACGTCGCGGGCGATCGCGGCAAGGGAGTCGCGGCCCACACGGGAAAGCGCGGGGCGCAGCACGGCGCGGGCGCGGTCCACCAGCGGCAGGTCGCGCAGGCCGTCCGCGTCCTCATCGCTCATGAGGCCGGCGTCTATGTTGCGGCGGCGGGTCTCACCAGTTTGCTCGTCCTTCGCGGTCGCCAGGGCCAGAAACTCCTGCGCACCCAGCGAGAACATGTCGCACGCCAACAGCGGCGCCAGGCCCTGCGCGGTATCCGCAAGGTTTGCCAGCGTCCACACCAGCGCGCGGACCGCAGCGGCCTCCTGCGTTTGGGCGAAGACCGAACCGCCCGAGATGACGCAGTCGAGCCCTTGGGCGCGGAAGGCGTCCGCGTACATGTTGGCACGCGGCATGCCGCCAAGCAGCAAGACCATGCCGCCCACGGGCTGGCCCGCGTCCGCTAGCTCGCGGAAGCGGCGGGCGATGGCCTGGGCGCGGGCCTGAGCGCGCTCCTGCGTGCTGCCGCCCGCGACCAGCAGGGCCTGACGACGGTTCACGCCGGTGGCGACCATGCCGTCCTTGCGGCCATCGTGCGCCCGCAGGTTGAGGAAGCCCTGCATAAGGCCGCCGCGGCCCTGGGGCGTTCCGTCGAAGATGGCTGCCACGTAATCTAAGATTTCGGCATGGCTGCGGAAGTTCTTGACCAGCTGCACCACACGGCCGGCGTCTGAGCCGCAGGCGCCCGCGGCAGCCTCCACCTGCGCCTGGGCGCGGCGAAACACATCGACCTCCGCGCCGCGGAACCGGTAGATCGACTGCTGGGCATCGCCCACCGTGCACAGGGCGCGGCCGCCCTCGCCGGTGAGGAAGCTGATAAGGTCCACCTGCTGCTGGTCGGTATCCTGGAACTCGTCGATCATCACCATCTTGAAGCGCGACCCGTAATCTTCGCGCATGGCGGGGTTGTCGCGCAGAGCCTGGTAGGTAAGGCGGAGCAGGTCGTTGTTGTCCAGCACGGAGCGGTCGAATTTCAGCTGGTTGTACTCGTCAAACACCGCATGCGCGATCTCAAGCAGCTGCTGGGTGGCGCGCGAGCCCAAGGCGAGGTAGGCGTTCACAAAGGCGTCCGCTTGCTCGGCCTTGAGCAGGTTCACCTGTTCTTTAGGCAGGTTCTTGCTTGAGCGCGGCGGCTTGCAGGCCATCATGCAGGCGATGAGGTTGCCCACGGTCTTCTCGCCCGCTTCAAACGCCTCGATCGCGGCGAGAGCGGCCTCCGCCGCCTTGGTGGCACCGGCGGTAATGCCCATGCAGCCACGGTACGCGTCCGCCAGGCCGTCCAGGTTAACGGAACCCTGCAGCATGCGCAGGTCGCTAAAGCCGTTGCGCGCGGCGGACGCCTTCTCTAGCAGCACTCGCAGCAGCGAGGTCACGCTGGTGCCGCCGCCAAAACCGCCCGGCGCGGACTCGCCGGCAAGCGGGTACCAGCCAAACAGGTCCCCATAGGCCGAGCCCTCGCGAGAAAGCACGCGCTCCACGGCCAAGTCCATAAGGTCGCCCGGATCCTCTAGCACGGAGAACTCCGGGTCTATGCCAAGCTCAAGCGCGTGGGCACGCAGAATACGCGAGCACATGCCGTGGATGGTCGATATCCAGGCATCGTCCACAGACAGCGCGGCGCGCTCCATTCCCTCTGCCACCAGGGCGGCGCGAACGCGTTCGCGAATCTCCGCGGCGGCGTCCTTGGTAAACGTGATGGCCAGCACCTGGTCAAGACCGTCGACAAACGGGCCGGACTCCGGCGACAGCGCCCACAGGATGCGGCGCGTCAGCGTAAAGGTTTTGCCCGAACCCGCGCCCGCGGACACAAAGAGCTTGCGGTCCAGCGTGGTCACGATGTCGCGCTGCTGGGGCATAAGCGTTGATAGGTCCATTTACGCGTTCCTCCGCTTGAATCCTAGGGTGTGGTTAAAGTCGCAGCTTTGCTGCCGTGTGGACGAAGCGTGGATGTCGCCCGCCTCAAGCTGGTCGAGTTTGCGGGCGATCGTTGCCTCCACGCGGTCAAGCAGCGCATCGAAGCCCATGGCGCCGCCGTTTTCCTCGTCCGGAAAACCGCGCTTGAGACCGGGGATCATGCCGGGGTCAAGCTCCGCGTCCGCGCCGGCCACCACCAGCTCTGCGGATGCGGCGCCGTTCAACGCGGGCGACTTGCTCTTGGTAGAGAAGTACAGCGCGGCGCGCGAATCCAGCGCCAGGCTGGAATGGCGCAGCGCCTGCGCGTAGATGAGCGACTGCACGTGAGCGGGCAACCAGTCCGGGTCATCCGCCGGCACCTCGCCCGCCTTGTTCTCCACCGTGGGGTCCTTGACCTGGAACGCGCGCACGTCGGAGCGATGCTTGTAGTCGATCACCACCGCGCGCCCGTTTTGGTCCACGTCCACGCGGTCGATGCGGCCTCCCAGCGGGCGGCCGGCGTAGTCCACGCCCAGCTCGTTGAACGAGTACTCCAGGTAGGCGGGCGCAAACGGCGCCAGCGCGTCCGCCTCGTAGCGAAGCGCGGCCTCTAGCTGCGGCAAGATGTCATCCACCTGCAGGCTCTCCGTGCGCGACAACGGCACCAACGCGCCAGAGCTGGAGGTCTTGCCGCGTTGATGCTCTGCGCGGACCGCATCGAACACGCCGCGCAGACGCTGCAGGCACTCGTCCAGATTCGCCGGCGTCACGCGACCCGTGCCGTCCTCCATAAGCTCCGCGTGCAGGCGGAACAGCACGTCATGCACAAAGTTGCCCTTCTCCATGTTGGAGAAACCGGCGTCCAGCCCCTGCGGGCGAACGCGCGAGCCCATAAACCAGCACAGCGGGCAGGTAAGGTAGCTCTCGATTTGCGAGGCGGACAGCTGGCGCGGCACCAGCGGCCCATCCGGATTGGCGGGGTCGCGGCGGTACAAAACCAAATAGGGCACGGCTTCGCTCGACAGGCGCTGAGGTGCCAGGCACTCCACCTGCCGCACCTCCATATCGCGGCACGCCATGGGGTCGAAATTGGCGGCGACATCGCCCTCGCCCACGGACCGCACCAGGGACAACGTGGACGAATCCTCTTTGCTAGACGCCTGCGCGCGGGCGAGCAGCTCCGTCCAGATCGCCGCCGGGTAGCGATCTTTTGCCTGCCGGTCATGCGTGACGCGGGCCAGCGTTGCGGCGCAAGGGGCGCTAAGGGCCCGGCCAAACAGGTCTCGCAGGCGAGCGGCGGAATCGATCGAAACGGTAGGGACTCCGCGCGCTTGCTGCATGGTCACCAACGGGCCCTCCGGCCGGTTGAGCGGATAGGACTCTATATCAACATCTGCCAGCAGCATGGCGTCGACGCTGCCCGGCTCAAGCAGCGCGGCGTCTGCGGGCGTCATAAAGTGGACGAGGACCTGCGACGCGGCGTCGGCTGCGGCAGCGCCCGCGCCGGCATCGGCGCCCCCGTCGGCATCCTCGCGCGGCGGACGGGCGGCGATTCGCTCCTCCACCACCACGCACACGCCGTCCAATGCCGTCGCGGCAACGGCCTGCGACACATCCAGCAAGCGGGCCGTGTTCATGAGGGCGTCCGCCGCGGCGTCTGCCATCGCGGCCTCCACGGCGGCGTTCACGTTGCCGGCATCAGAGCCGTGAGCGAATGCGGGCAGGGCGCGGGCGGCCGCCGCCATCGACTTGAAGGCGGAGACGGGACGACCCTGCCACAGGTAGTTCACCACGTCGGCGCAAACCGCGGGCACGCCAGCAAAGGGGCTGCCCGCATCCAGCTTGGCACGGGCCGCATTGATCCTGCCCTGGTGGCTCTGCAGCGCGCGCAGGGCCGCTTGCGGCGTCATGCAGCGGTTTTGGCGAATCTTCTTATCGAACATGCGGGCGGTGGAAGCGTCCGCACCAGATATGGGCGAGTACAACCAGTCGGTCAGTTCGGGCGCCGGCCACCACAGGGCACCGGGAGCCTCCTCGTTCTCAACGGCCTGCATGCGCTCCACCACATCGGATAGCGTCGCAAACTGCCTGCCCACGGCCGTCTGCCCAAAGCGCGCAAAGTACGTGCACGTAGCGGCGATATCGCGCGCAGCCAGGTACGGTGCCAGGTCCGCAGCCAGCTTTGAGGGCTTGGCGCACACCACGGCGACGTTGACCCGGCCGCTCTGCGCGCCCGTGGCAGCCCTGCAAGAAGCAGCGCGCTCTGCCGCCAGGCGAGCAATCTCGTCCGCATACGCGCGGTCGCGGGCATGCGGGCCGGCCACCTCTAAGAAGCGAGGCTCTGCGGCATGTGGCAGTTCCTCATCCGCAGCGGACCGCGTCTCCCCCGCCGCAGGCGCAGCCGCCACACGGCCCGCGGCGAGCGTCACCGCATCAAGGTCGAGCGGACCCTCGCATGCAACATGCGCCCGAATATCCTCGGCAAAAGACGCCTGCTGCGGGTTCAGCAGCAGACGGACCTCGCCCATGCGCGCCACGCGAGAAAGCAAGCGCCAGTCGCGCGCGGGCAGCATGGTCACGTCGCGCAGCACCACAAAGCGGGCGCATGCGGGCAAGCCGTCATCAAACATCGCACCCAGCTGCTCTGCAGCCGTCACGGGCTCAATCATCTGCCGGCTATCAAGCGCGGCCGCATACGCGTCCAGCAGCTCAAGCACCACGCGCTCGGAATCATCGTCCACAAACTTACCCGAAGCAGCCGGCGTAGCTGGCACGCCCGGAACAGCCGGCGTAGCCAGGCCAGCAAGCGCCCCGCCGCCCTCGCCCACCGCTGCGGCGCCCGCGCCTCGATCTACCCCATGAGCAAAGGGAAGCAGCTCGCGGGCCATGCGCGCCAGCATGCGAACGGTGCCGGGATTCGCGCGCAGCGGCGCCAGGCCATCCGCAGAACGCGCGGCCACAACGTCTGCCATAAGCATGTTGCGCTCAATGCCCTTGACCATGCGGCGGCCGTCGCCCATAAGCTCCCAAAGCGACTCTATCCACAAAGGCGGAGTGGTCACATCAACGCCAACGCCAACACCGGCACGTGCCAGAGCCGCTCGGCACGCATCGCGCTCGCGGCGGGACGGAACCAGCAGCACGGCGTGCCCGCACGCGCGCACGGCATCGCTTATAAGAGAGATCTCCTGCTCAAGCAGGCAAGCACCCGCCCGCGTAGATATCAACTGAAACGCCATAGCCTCTTCACCTTCGCCCTCGCCCGTCACGACGCCTCTGCACCGCCGTCGGCCATGCCCGGCACGGCCCGACCTTCAAACCAGCCTATCGATTACATGTCATTCTATGCTACACGTTCGTGCGGACATAAAAACAAAAACGGCACCCCGCCCACAAAGCGGGATGCCGAATGATGCCGTGCCAAGCACTGCGCAAAGATCGATGTCAAACCGCGCGCATCGCGGCCAAGCAGCGAGCCGCCGCTTCTACACGTCGTCGCCAAAGCGCACCAGCACACGACGATACCCGCCGTATTCGCCGTTCAGCGCCTTGGATACGCGGCTCACCGTGGTGGACGAAGCGCCGGTCCTGGCCTGCACCTCAACGTACGGCTCGCCCTCGTCCAAATAGCGCGCAACCTGCAGGCGCTGGGCGAAGTCGCAAACCTCGCGCGGCGTGCACAGATCGGTCAAAAACGTCTTGATGTCGTCCTCGTTCTCAAGCAGGGAGAACGCATGCACCAGCTGCTCAACGTCAGGGCGCTCGAACATCTTTTCAATATTCATAGGTCTCTTCCCCTAAACCGGCTTCTCGACCATGTCGATTCACCATGTCGCTCATTATATGCAGCGTCAGCCGCAGTAAACCAAGCAAGTGTAGCACACCACTTAAATAAAGCGTTGCACGTAACCACCAACGGTGGACGGTTGGTGAAGAACGGCGGTACCTAATTTTTGGACGAGGAATATACATGCGGGTCTTTGGACGAGGAAGGGTTCCATACGGCCGGGGCCCCACCGGACTTATCACGGGATGCGTTCGGCCCTGGCGGGCCTCAGAGCATCCCTTGGATAAGCCGGTGGGCGCCCCGGCCTGCTGCAAGCCCTTCTTGGTCAAAGCGCGCTGAAGGGGATCGCGCAAGAAGCGAGGCCGGTACCTGCAGCGGCACCGGCCCCGTGCGGCGGTCAATTGCTTAACGGCAAATCAACAAGCCTGCTTGGCTCAACCGGTCTAGCTGGTCCGGCTGGTCCGCCTTGCCCGCGGCGACTACGCGTACATCAGGTTGATGAAGCGCATGAGCACCGCTGCCACCTCGGCGCGGGCCGCGCCGTCGGTGGGGTTGAGCTCGCCGGTGGCGTCGTTGCCCTTGAAAAGGCCCTCGGCCACGGCCCAGCCCATGGCGTCCTTGGCGAAGCTGGAGACCTCGGACGCGTCCGGGAAGTCGATCTCGGCGCGCTCGGAGACGTCCATGCCGAGGTGCTCGGCGTAGCGCATCAGGAAGACGGCCACCTGCTCGCGGGTGACGGCCGTCTCGCCCTGGAACTGCTTGGAGCCGTCGGGCATGTCGACGCCGGAGAGAATGCCCTCCTCCAGGGCCCACGCAGCGGCGTCGGCGTAGAAGGCGCCCTCGGGGACGTCCGCGAGGGAATCATCGCTTGCCGCCTTGGGGTTCAGCTCCAGGTTGTGGAGCATCGCCACGAACATGCCGCGGGAGGTCCTGCCGTAGCCCTGGAACTGCTTGGTCCCGTCGGGCATGTCCACGCCGTTGACGATGCCGCGGGCGGTCGCGAAGTCGACCACGTCGCCTGCGAACCAGTCGGAGTCGGTCACGTCGGGCATCTCCTTGGCGTTGTCCACGACCTTGATGGTGACGTCGCCGGCGGCCTCGAAGACGACGTTGCCGTCGTCGTCCACGGTGCACTTCGGGATGACGGTCTCGTTACCCTCGGCGTCCACCGCGAACACAACGATGCCGTAGTTCGGCTCGTCGCCCTCGCCCTTGGAGACGGGCACGGTCACCTGGACGGGCCTCTCGGCAGTGACGCTGGAGGGGACCTTGACCTCAACGGTCTGTGCCTTGTCGACGTCCGCGGCGGGCTCGGCCCCCTCGATCGGCAGCTCCACCTTGCCGGACTCGGCATCGGTCTTGGAGACGGTGACCTCGGTGGAGGTGACGTTGCCGTCCTCGTCCTTCTTCACCACGGACTCGGTGCCGGTGGCGGTCTCGTGGGTGATCGTCTGGGAGCCGTCGGGCTTGGTCACCGTCGTGGTAGTGGAGCCGTCGGGGTTCTTCTCGACCTCGGTCTTGTCGGACGGAGCCGTGGAACCGCCGCCACCTGAAGGCGGAGTAACGGGCTTCTCGGAAACAGTCCACTTTCCACCAGACTCGCTCACAACGTAGTCATCAGAGGCGACGAATGCAGAGGGATTCTCGGAATAGGTGCCTCCCGTGATGGAAATCGCGCCCTTCTTGTCCTCGGTAGCGCCGTCGTCAACCTCCGTCGCCACCTTACCCGTCACCGTTGCCGAGGAGATCTCGAACTTCGGTGCGCCGGCATAATTCTTGTTTGCCACAGCGGCAATTGCATACCCATCGGTGGAAGGGCCGTTGCTGTACGGATTGTGGCTCGTCTTCTCCGCCGTTGCGGTAATCGTCGCGTTGCCAGAGATGGTAATGGTACCGCCCTTGGCCTCGATACCGCCCTTGCCTTCAATCGTTGCGCCATCGATTTTCAGTGTTCCCGCCTGGGGATGATAGATTGCGTAGGTGTTCGTCGTGGTCAGCGTTGCCGTGTTCGTAACGGTGAAGTCAGTCTCCCCCAATCCGGCGCTTCCGTTGCCGCCGAGAGCAGAATTGACAACCGACTTGATGGTTCCGCGAACCTCGATGGTCTCTTTGGTCTTGTCACCGAAGGCACCGACGCCATAGGTATTCGGAGCGCTAATCGTCACGTCCTTGTCGATGAGCAGGGCTGCGGCAATGTCGTTGTTTCCCCCACCCTTTTCAGTGCTGTCGCCAACACGGATTACCGAGCTGGTCGCCGGCAGCTTACCGCCTGTTGGAATCACCGTGGTCACGGCGCCCTTGCCGGTAAGGGTCAGTTTGCCGCTCTTAACATGAATTGCACGCGTGTCGTTCGCAGTAATCGAGTGGCCTGAAAGGTCGATTGTCACGTCGCCGGCAATCTCGATCGTGCTTGACGTGGCCACGTCCACTTCAAGCTTAACCGGGCGAGAGTCCCCATAGCCAGTCGCTGCCTCAACCGCTTCTTGCACGCTGCTATACGGCACGCCTCCTACAGTTGCGACGACTTTCGCCTCAAGGTCATCGGCATAATCACCTGGAATAACATCTGCCCCATCAATGACCCAGTAGCCTGATACGCCACCGGCGACGTTAAGGGCATCAGCCAGCTGCTGCGATGTCATCCCATCCTGTAGGGCTCCTTCGCCCTCTCCGTTTTCTGCTGCCTTGTAAATCTTCCCATCTTCCTTGTAATAGCAGCTAAGTATTTTGCTTCCAGTTGCTTGGTCGTACCAATACCCGCTCTTGCCGATTTGGTATTTCTTCGCACTTGCACCCGTTGAATTAAGAGAGCCAATGTTGTAACAGGCCTTCACATCGCAAGAGCTATTGTTATATGCGTAGATGCCGGCAACTGTTGCGGAGTCACCAGAGGCGGTAATAACGCCACTGTTATAACAGTTATCAATCGCGTCGCCAGACGCCGCAGTTCCGCCAATAATGCCGGCGACGTTATTAACGCCAGCGACGGAGCCGGAATTCGCACATTTGCTCACAATAGCGTTGCCCGAATTGCTGGTGCCGATGATGCCACCCACTACGTCGGCGCCATTGATATCAGCATTGTTCACGCAATCGGAGACGGTGACGTTCTGGTTCGCGTTGCCCACGATGCCGCCGACGCTCGAATCGGAAGCGGCAGACTCAAGCACGCCGCTATTTACGCATGATTTGATCTCTGCGTTATAGGCCCAGCCTGCGATACCGCCGATATACTGCGCACCAGACACGGCACCGGTATTACGGCAGTTCTCAACAACCACCTTAGTCGTGCCAGCAACATCAGCTCGCGCGTAGCCTACAACACCGCCAATTTTATCTTTACCCTCGATATTAGCGGCATTCACACATCCACGGATAGTTAACGTTCCAGGGTTGTTAGCATTAAGTAACGGCTTGCCGGCGATGCCGCCAACATAATCATTTCCAGCAATTGACCCAGATACCGTTATGTTCTCAATGGTATTGGTACCATAAAGATATCCGGCCACTGCGCCTCTGTACGACCCGCTCCCATAGCTCAGATCGACGTCTTCGAAGATGACGTTCGAGATAACCGCGCCGTTGATGTAGCCGAAAAGGCCATAGGTTCCGCTCTTTCCTCCATCATTCAAACCTTTTATAACGACGCCATTACCATTGAAAGAGCCCGCGAACTTATGACTTGAAGTGCCGATAGACGTCCACTTCTCACCAGAAATATCCAGCACGGAAACACTGTCGGCAACTTTGAAGCATTGCCCGCTGAAGCCCACGCCAGTGCTATTAACCACCTCGCGGAGAAGCTGCAAGTCTTCAAGCGATGAGATAAGGAAGGGATCCTCGGCCGTTCCCTGGCCCTTCTCAAATATCGATTTGCCATTCATTGCAACGGAACCCGGGTATTTTATGCTTGCGTTCTCGCCAGTATTGGCCCCTTCGATGACGAATCCGTCAACCGAAATGTAATTGTCTGGCGCAGACACCGAGGATGAGAATGAACTGACTCGATACCCTCCCGACACAAGGCCTAAAACTCCATAGCCCTCAGAAGCAAGCTGGTCGTCCTCCACATCCATCGATATGTTCGAAACCTTACAGTTGGTCAGCGCCCCCTTAGCATTTCCAGACTTGGAAAACATGCCAACGATGCCACCCACGGCCAGTTGGTTTTTGACGGACAAACCATATTCGTAAGGGGCGTTGCACGTCAGGCTGCAATTTGAAACAGAGCAATCAGCGTAGGTGTTATCGACAAACGCAGATCCGACGATGCCTCCAACCTTGCGGCTGCCGGCAATAGCGAGATTGGAAACCGAGCAATTCTCGGTCACAATACCCGCGCCCTCGCCACGATAGCCTACAAGGCCTCCGACATTATCACCCTCGAGATCTCTTTCCTTATAGGTTCCCACCACGCTACTGCCTCGTTCCGCATCCACGGAGCAGTTCTTTATCGTAGCGTAGCCCTCTCCAACTAGACCGCCAACTTTGTAGTTGCCTTCTATCTTGACAACACCAGTTACCCTGCATTCTTCGATAGAGCCAGTAAAGGCGCTACCCGCAAGGGCGCCGGCGGACGCCTTCGCGGTGATGTTAGCACCTTGAATGGCCACACCCACGATCCTGGCAGGACTACTTATTTTGCCGAAAAGACCCGCCAGCTCAAGCGCGGAATCATTGATGGCCAAACCGGAAACGATGAAACCGGCGCCATCAAAAGTACCCTTGAACTCCTTACCTTTCGTACCTATTGGCGTCCATTCACGTCCGGATAGATCGATGTGGTCGGTTAACTTATAGCAAGCTGATGCATATTGGACATCGCCCGCATTGACCTTCTCAGCCATGAACGCGAGCTCGTCAGCACTTGATATCTGGTAGGGATTCTCCTTAGTCCCCTCACCCTTGAGGCTCGCGACCGCGGTGGCTGATGGAGCGGAATCCTCATTCTGCACCGCAGCGTCAACTGCACCAGATTCAATGGGATCGGCCAACACCGTAGCCGCGCCCGAAAGCGTCAGCGCAGCGCACAAACCGGCGGTCACAGCCGCCCTTGTCCTCAATTTGCTCGACATAAGGTCTCCCATCTCCCATGGCGCGAAACAATAGCCAAAGCGCGCTCAATTTTGAGAGTACCTACCGTCGCCTGGCGAAGTCCAACGCAGTTCGGTAGCTGGTCATTTCTTTCTGTCAGCGCGCAAAGCAGAGAAAAACTGATACGCCCCTCTAGCAAGACGATGCAGATGAGAGCCGCCTCAAGTCGAGTCGCGTCAAGTCGCAGCGGGAGAAATAGCAGCAGCCGCCCCCGACTTCTCCAGGGTGTTCTGAGCCGCAGCATGCGGCGAACACACCCTGGAGGAAGCCGGGGGCGGCGCGCAGGCCATTCGTCCACATATGCAATTGGAGCGCTGTGACCTAAAACCGCGGCAACGTGGGCACCAGCGACAACCGCTCCTCGATACCGGACGTCCACCAGACCTCGTCCACTTCATCTATGAGCACGGCCTCGATACCGGGCAGCGACTCCACAAAGTCGATGGCGTCGCGCGCGCCCAGCATGAGGGCGGTGGTAGAGTAGCCATCGCAGTCCATGGAGCGCGGGGCGATGATGGTTGCACTGGTGAGATCGGTCTTGGCGGGCATGCCGGTGGCGGGGTCGAGAATGTGGTGGTACGTGACGCCGCCCTTGGTAAAGCGCCGCTCATGGATGCCGCTGGTGACCACGGAGCCATCCGCCATGTCCACGATGGCCCGGTTGTGCGCGGGGTCAAGCGGGTTGATGATGCCGATGCGCCAGGGGCTGCCGGCGGCCACGGGGGGCCGGGCGGACGCGTCCGCGGGTCGGCCCCCGCGCACCACCACGTTGCCGCCCAGGTTGATGACAAAACGGCCGACACTATGGGCGATAAAGAGGTCGGCGAGATCGTCGGCGATGTAGCCCTTGGCGACGCCGCCCAGATCGAGAATGGTTTGGGGGTCGGTGATGGCAAGGGTGGGCTGGGATGATTTGGACGAGGGCACGCGAGAAACGCCGGCGTTCAAAGCATCGTCGTCCAGAGAACCCTGGACCGGAGAATCTTTACCCAGAGACTCCTCGTCCAAAACTATATGGCGGTAGTCCACGTGAGGCAGGGCGCGCGCCAGCGCGAGGCGGCTGGGTACCTCGCCGGTATGGAAGTTCCACAGCGAGGTCACCGTGCCCATGGTGATGTCGAACTTGCCGCGGCTGCGCTCGCAATAGCCCAGGGCTTGGCGGACCAGGCGGGCCGTTTGGGGCGAGACGGGCACGGCGTTGGGCGAGGCGGCGTGCGCACGGGCTATATCGGAGTCATCGCGGGTGCGCGAGAAGGCGCGCTCGAAGAACAGGCAGCGGTCTCGGGCGGCGACGAGCGCGGCGTCCAGGCGCGCGGTGGCGTCGGGGTCCGCGGCGGCATCACCATATGCGTGCATATGCACCTGCGTGTTGAACAGGAAGAAGGAAATGCAGCGCGAGCCGTCCTGCGCCCAGGTGGGCATCGCCGTTTTGGCATCGCCATATGTATAGATCTGCACCATGCTCTCCCTTTGCTCTTTTAGCTTCGCCGTACAGCGGCGCGCGGCGTGGCGCGGCGGGCCAGGCTGCTACGTTGGCCCCGCGGGCACTTGCGGCGTCATCCGCTTGGGGCACCACCATCTTATCCCCCTTGCGTGTCCGCGCAACCACGCGTGCGCAGGGCGATATCAACAGTTTGGCAACGGCGCGGCCGCCCTTCTGCGGACACTCATGTATTTCCGTTTGAGGGGCGCTCGGACAAGGATTGGGTACAGATGGCGTGATAGGCTTTGAAATCTCGAGACCGCAACCGCTCGGTCTCGGTGCGTCCACCCACGTACCCGCGCGTCTGCCCGCACCCGCCCCGGCTCGCCCCAACTCGCACCGCCGACGGGCTGGCGGACCATTCGATGATTCTCGTCCACAGACAGGAGACCCCTATGCGCTTTCTTCTCAACTGGCTCTTGACGTCCATCTCTATCGCCATCGCCACCTTTATTGTTCCGGGCATCGCGCCGTTTGGCCCCACGGACGCCTGGCTGAGCTTTGCCTTTGTCGGCCTGTTCTTGGGCCTGGTCAACTCACTGGTCAAACCGCTGGTCACCGTGATCTCGCTGCCGGTCACCTTCCTTACGCTGGGCGTGTTCCAGCTGGTGGTCAACAGCTTCATGCTGGAGCTCGCTAGCTGGCTGTCCGTCAACCTGCTGGGCTCGGGCATCTCCATCTCCGGCTTCTGGTCCGCGTTTGTGGGCGCCATCATCGTGAGCATCATGTGCTCCATCCTGGGCGTCGCCACCAAGGACGCGTAGAGGCACCGCGCGATGGAAAACCAAACCGTTCACGTTGAGCGCTACACGCTCACCACTGCCCTGTGCATGATCGTTGGCATCTGCATTGGGTCTGGCATCTTCTTTAAATCTGACAACATCTTGATCGCCACGGGCGGCAACGTTGCCCTGGGCGTGGCGATGTTTCTACTGGCCGCTACCACCATTGTCTTTGGCGGCCTCACCCTGGCTCGCTTCGCCTCGCGCACCGACGGCGCCGGCGGCCCCATCGCCTATGCCGAGCGCTTTTTGGGCCCGCACCGCCTTACCTTTGTTGGCTGGCACTTCACCTTTTTGTACCTGCCCATGGTGACTGCCATCATCTGCTGGGTGGTGGGTGTCTACGCCTGCATGACCTTTGGCTTGGCGGGTACCTTTGCCCAGCAGATGGCCATTGGCGTGGTGTTTTTGCTGGCCTGTTGCGTATGGAACGTCTGCTGGCCAACGCTTGGCGGCTACGTGCAGAACATCACCACCGTCGCCAAAGTGGCCCCGCTGGTGGTGGTGCTGGTGGTGGGACTCATCTTTGGCCAGCCCGCCCAGCACATTGTCCATGGCATAGAGACCGCGGGCGCCGCCGGCACCGGGTGGATCGCCGCCGCCGCGCCCATCGCCTTCGCCTTCGACGGCTGGAGCGCTGCCGCCAGCATCGCGCCGGAACTCAAGAACGCCAAGCGCAACCTGCCGCTGGCGCTTACCATCGGACCGGCGATCATTCTGGTCCTCTACGTTGGCTACTTCTTGGGCGTCTCTTGCACGCTGGGCCCGCAGACCGTCATGGCCGCCGGCGACGCCAGCTTGTCGATGCTCTTTGTAGAGCTCTTTGGCGAGGGCGCCGCGACCCTGCCCAACCTTATCGCGCTGATCGCCGTGGTGGGAACCGCCAACGGCCTGGTGCTGTCGCTTTTGCGCATGCCCTACGCGCTTGCCTTGTACGACGAGATTCCGTGCTCCAAGGCCGTCCTGCGCATGAACAAGACGCTCAAGTTCCCCCTGGTGTCTGCCGCGATCGCACTGGGCACCACTCTGTTTTGGATGGCCGTGCACGCCGTGGTCACCACCTTCAACCTGCTGCCCAACGGCGACATCTCGGAAGTCAGCGTAAGCCTCACCTTGTTGGTGCTGCCGCTGTTCTACGTCCAGGCCTTGATCCACGATCCCGCCGGCCCCGCGCCCAACCGCGCCGCGCGCATTCGCCGCGCCATCGCGCCCGTGATCGCCATTGCGAGCTCGCTGGCCGTGGGCCTCTCCAGCATCTCCAACCCCACGCGCTGGCCGTTTGTGGCGGCGCACATCATCACGCTGGCGATTGCCACCTACCTCATGGGCCGTCGTCGCGCTCGTAAGGCGTAGGTGGACGAGGAGCTCCGCTCGCCGCCGGCACAAAACAGGGGCCGCGGGCCTATCCGGGGATGCGTTCGACGCGCTGCGTCTCAGAGCGTCCCCGGATAAGCCCGCGGTCCCTTTTTACTGCCCGGCCGTGGTTGAAGGTCCTTGTCCGTGCTTCGCCCGCAGTCGCTATGGCCGGCGCCTTAGCGCCGCCGCGCACCTGTGCCCCGCGCGGTGGCCCACTTTAGCTGGCATCGTCCGCAGACGCAGGCGCAGCCTCCTCGTCCACCTCCACAGCGGAACGAATCTCGGTTATGCGGCATTCCTCGTCCACATCCGCCATCACCGCATAGCGTGCACCTGCCGGATCGGTCGCTATCGCCATCACCGTGTCGGTATGCCCGGGAACAAACGATGGGTCTTCCTCCAGCGTGAACTCAGCCCCAAACGCCTGCCGCAGGTAGTCCAAGATCGCCGTACGGTTAGCCTGCGCGACCGCATGCAGCGCCTGCTTTTCCTCCTGCGTTGCGGCGGGCACGCTCAGCGAAACATCTTGCGAATCCAGCAGGTCCTGGTGCTCCAAAACCGCTTGCCCCATCTGCTCCATGCTCTGCTGCACCTCTTGTCGCAGCTCTGTCCTACGACTTATCTGTCCCACGCGCAGCGATAAGAACACAGCGATCACCACCGCGCTCGCCAGTACGCTCAGCACATCTCTCCGATGCTTTGTGTGCTCCGCCCGACGCCTCGCCAGCAGCGCACGCAGCGCATCTTGCTTCGCCGCGCTCCCAAGCGCCTCTTCAAGCTGGTCCAAATCGCGCCGGCGCATGCGGCTTACGTATGGACGAAGAAGGTTCGCCGCAGCCTGGTCCGCGCCGTCCACATCCATGTACTGCGCTGCGGGCCGACGCCGCAAAGCCGCGAGCGCGTCACCGCTGTTGTTCAAATCATGGCCTAAGTCATCGATCCAACGCTGCGCGTTCTCGCGATGCCGGATGTCGCTCAGTATCTTTTCGCGGATGAAGTCGGGCTCGGTGCCGGTGCTGGCGCACGCGGGGTCGCCTGCTGGGACCGCGGCAGCCGCTTCGGCCTCAGCTTCGGCCTTGACGTCAGCAAAAACGCCGCCCGGGCGCGCGATACGCGGACGCGGGGCGGCGACGTCAGCGGCGGACGGCACCGCTTTGGGCTCCGATGCCGCAGGCTCCCCCACTGCGGGGGCCGTCGCTGCGGGTGTCGTCGCTGCGGGCGCCGTGGTTGCGGCCTCCGGCGCGTCGGCCCCGGCTTCGACGCTTGCACGGAGCGCGAGCGACACGTCCTCGGATGCGTCCTTGCCCCCGCGGGCGATAAGCAGTGCGCGCTCGTAGGCGGCCTGCACCAGCTGGAACCCTTCCGGGTCATCTTCAGGGTGATGTTTGGCAAGCTGCCGCGCATATGCCCGTTTAATCGCCCGGGCGCTCGAAGTGGCCTCGATCTCCAAGACGTCCCAGATATTCACAGCCACTCCTCGTCCAAGCCATCGTCCAAACCATGCGAACCGTCGCCGGCGTCTTCGCCCAAGCTGTCGCCAGGACCACCGGGCTCACCGCAATTGCCCTCGTCCCCATGCCTAAAGAACGCGTTGTCCGCCTTGTCAGCCTCGATGCGATCGAGCACGGCGTTGAGCTGGCGTGTTTTCATAATCAATAGCTTTAAGCTGTTGGAATTCAAGCTGCTTGCAAAATCGCAGGTTAAAACGCGTAAATAGTCGCGGACATAGTCGCTACCTTCGGCCGCCACGCGCAGCGCGCGCTCCAGGGCCAGCTCCGCGTCGACCCGTGCCAGCTCCATGCGCGCACTCAGTTGAACCTCCTGCAGGGTCGCCAGCGCGCCCTCGCCCTCGTCCCAACTCGACCCGTTGTAGACACGGCGCGTGACCTCGCCCGTGGAATGCACGCGCACCTCCACGCCCAGTATCGAGTTGATGTCATAGGTGAACGTGACGGTAAAGGCCTCCTGCTCGCTAGCGTTGCGCGGCAGAGGCACCATGAGCTCGGCCAGCTGCTTGTTGTCCTTGGCGTACACGTTCTCGCCCTGGTATACCGCCACGCAAGCCTCGCGCGCACCCACCTGCGAATTGGCGTACACCTACGAGCTGCTCGCCGGCAGCGTGGTGTTGCGTGGGATGAGGACGGATGCCAGGGGCCCAAACGGCGGATGAGGGTTGCGCACGTCGGTCGAAAGCGAATGCGGACAGATGTCCGTTAGCACCAAGCTGTCGACGCCCCGCGCGCGCTGTTTGATGCCAACGTAGGTGCCCAGGCCAAGCGCTACGGCCACATCGAAATCCTCCTCGCAGGTCACGGGAACCGCAAGCAGTCGTTCGAGGTAGTCGCGCACCACGGGCATGCGGCTGGATCCGCCCACCAGCACCGCGCGCGAGATCTCTTCTGCCGGCACGTCCGAGTCATACACCGCCTGCTTGAGCGGGCGCTCGATGCGGGTGAACAACGGCACGGCGAGCTCGAAGAGCCCCTTGTTGGTTAGATGGAGCACCTGGGGCAGCGCGGGGATGGAGCTGCGCAGAAACGCATGGGAATCGCGGTCCGCAAGCTCGCGCTTGGCGCGCTCCGCCTCGCGCAGCAACGTCTCACGCCGGGAGGCCCCTAGCGCGTTGAGGCCAATACCGTTGATGCGACACGCCTCCTGCGCGATCAACAGGTCGAAGTCGCCCCCGCCCAGATGGTTATCGCCCGCCACCGCGCTGATGCCCACCACGTTGTCGAAGCAGTCGACCACCGAGACGTCGAGCGTGCCGCCACCAGCTGGCCTATGACGCACGCGGACAGCGCTTCCGGCGTGAAGCGGCGCCCGCCCAGGTTGTACACCGCGTCGGTGCCCATCTTGCGCTTGAAGCGCGCGACGGTATCTTGGGGCTGCGTCACCAGCCGTTCTTGGGCGATACGGCCCACCACGGCGCGGCCGTCCTTGTCCACGCTTACCACGCTGGGGGTAAGGAACTCGCCAAACTGGTTGGGCACCAGTTGCGCGCGCCCGTCTTTGTATACCGCCGCCAAGCTGTTGGTTGTGCCCAGGTCTATGCCCACGATCGCCATATGCGCTCCTTGCAACCGACGGCGATCAGATAGGGCGGATTGTACCAAAGGGCGTGCGCGTAACCGAATTCGCTACGGCGCGGGCCTGCCGTTCGGCGGGTTTTTTCGGCATGCGCCGCGTGCCCCTTTAACCGCTCGGCACCCTCGCGCGCCCTTTTGCATAGGCCGTTGATAAATGGAGATGCTACTAACATCTAACTCAAAAACGTTACAAGTTATAATATTTTTTGTTAAAGGGGCGTCCGATGCCGATGACATATCGTGACGCCGTCCAATACGTTCTCGCAAGGGACGGCGTATTCCTCAACCACGGACGGGAGCATGACACATTCGTTATGCCCTGGGGAACCAAAATTCGTATTCCGCGCCATCGAGGCGGCCTATCGCCCGGCGTAGAAAACGATATCAAGAAAAGGGCAGACGGCATTAGAAGATGAACGCACCAAGACGCGGGGAGAGCGAATCGATATGCAGAAGGGAGCAGCAGTGGACAGATATCTTTACGAGGCGATATTGACCCCATATGACGATATGTATGAAGTCTACTTCCCAGAACTCAATCTCTACACCCAAGGAACCAGCCTTGCCGACGCTGCCTATATGGCACAAGACCTTCTTACCATGGACATTGCCGAGCGACTTGAAGCCGGAGAGGACGTCCCCCATATTGGATCCTTTGGAGCTGCGGGAGCCATATCCGCCGGCAGCATCGCGATGGGCATCATGGCTCTTGTTGAAGCGGGATGTGAACGAACTGAGACCATGACCGTTGCGGAAGCCGCCGACATCCTCAACGTTAGCCGCGCTAGAATCTACGCGCTCGTGAAGGAGGGGGCCATCCGCTCGGAGAAGGCGGGAAGCTCCCGCCTACTCAACGCTCAAGACGTTATGGACCGTTTTAACAGCCCGCGCAATCCCGGTAGACCGCCCAAGCATAGCGACGGGGCAAAGTCGGTGTTGTCGTCGACTACGATGGGGGGCGGCAACGCCCGCGACCGCAGCGAAAAGCGAGCAGGCGCTTTAAACCAGCCCCTATGTGCAAGACAAACGCCAGACATGGGGAGTCTGGACGGACACATCTGAACGAAGCGCCGCTGCCGCAGAAGACCTTGCCGCAGCGGCGACTGAACAATACATCCTGCGCATACCCGAGCAGGCGCGCGGCCTCTACTACCAAGGCGAGTCCATGCGTGCGTTGCAGCTGCTCTCGCAGGTCAGGTTTAAATCGCCCAAAAACCCCTACTGGCTCGCCGCCCTCTCAATCGAGACCATGTGCCGCCATGACGTGGGCGATTCCGCCGGAGAATCCCTCGCGCTGTCGCGCTTGGATGAGCTTGGGCGCAAAGCGTCGGCGGGCAGCCCCCTTGCCAAGGAGCTCGACAAACTGCGCGCCCGCTATCAAGTCATACTTAAGGACCCCGCGGCATGGACGTTGCAGGACGCCGCGTTCATCCGCGATGGAGTCGACCGCGCGCAGAGCCCGTTGGAATACGCCAGCTGGCTTTTGGACGAATGCACCTGGGAGCAACTTCACGGTGACCGCGCCCGCGCCCTGCAGATTATCGCGTCTTTGGACGAGCTGAAGCTGACGCCGCTCCATAAGAGGCGCCGCGACGCCCTGGCAGCCGCGCTGCGCCCTGAAACGAATACGGAGCATCAGCTCGATCTATAACCGAACGGATACCCGGGCGCGGCCTGTGCGCCCTTCCCGCGCGCTGACGCCGTGCGGCCACCCGCCCCGTACGCACATCCTCCCTGCGCGCGCGGGTGTACACTTGCCTCATTATCCGCAGGCGAATCGCGCGAGCCGCACCCGCCTGCGGCTGCAGGGTTTCAGAGCACAAGCAGGTGAGGTTATGTCAGCAACCAATAATTCCATCGCGTTCACCAACGCCACCCTTCTAGACGGGACCGCTTCCATGGAGCCTCGTCCCAACATGACGGTCACCGTCAACCGCGGCGTTATCACGGGCATCGCCCCGGATGCCATCGCCCGCATCGAGGACGGCGCGCGCGTCATCGGCCTTGCCGGAGCCTACCTGCTACCCGGCCTCATCAACATGCACGTGCACCTGTGCGGATCGGGCAAGCCGGTCTCCGCAGGCGATGCGGGCAGCCTTATGAAGAAGCTCGACAACCCCGTGGGCCGCGCCATCGTCCGCCGTATCCTCAAAAGCAGCGCCCAGCAGCAGCTGGCCAGCGGTGTCACCACCGTGCGCGGCGCCGGCGACCCGCTGCTGTGCGACCTGGACGTGCGCGACGCCATCAACGCCGGCAAATATCCCGGCCCGCGTCTGGTCTCACCCGGCACCGGCGTCACCGTGCCCGGAGGACACGGTGCAGGACTCTTCGCGCAGGTGGCCAACACCCCGCAGGAGGCCGCTTCCATGGTGCAGTCGCTCGCCCAGCGCGGCGTAGACGTGATCAAGCTCTTTGTCACCGGAGGCGTCTTCGACGCGACGGAGCCCGGCGAGCCCGGTGTGGTGCGCATGTCGCCTGAGGTCGCCCAAGCGTCCTGCGAGGCCGCCCACAAGCTCGGCATACCCGTCATGGCGCACGTGGAGAGCACCGAAGGCGTGCGTATCGCTCTTGCAGCCGGCGTCGATACCATCGAACACGGCGCGCCCATGGACGATGAGATTCGCGATCTCTATCTTTCTCGCAGCGGAGCGCAGCTTGCCGGACGCCCCGCATCGGTCACCTGCACCATCTCGCCCGCCCTGCCGTTCACGCTGCTCGATCCGGAAAAGACCCACTCCACCGAAGTGCAGAAGATCAACGGCGACATTGTGTGCTCGGGTATTATCGAGAGCGCGAAGCAGGCCCTTGCCGCCGGCATTCCCGTGGGCTTGGGCACGGACTCGAGCTGCCCCTACGTCACCCAGTACGACATGTGGCGCGAGGTCGCCTACTTTGCCAAGTACGCCGACGTCTCCAACGCGTTCGCCCTGCACACCGCCACGCAGGTCAATGCCCAACTGCTGGGACTGGGCGACGTCTGCGGCACCATCGAGGTTGGCAAGGAGGCGGACATCATCACGGTGAAGAGCAACCCGCTTGACGACCTCTCGGCCCTACGCGAGGTGACCCATGTGATGGCGCGCGGCGTATTGGCGGACAAGTTGCGCGTCAAGCACCTGCCCAAGCTGGATGCCGAGCTGGATTGGATTATGGAACAGCCGGCCAACCTCATCGCCCGCTTACGCGAGCACGGCTTTCATGCCGCCCGGCGATAGCCGGCAATCGATACGCTTCATCGTCCAAACCACCCTAAGGGTCACGGCGCCCCAGGGTGGTTTCTTTGTGTGCGCTGGCCCTTGTTTGTGGACGATGAAGGAACGAGGCGACCCCTGTACCTGCCGCGGCCACATCTTGGATAGACTGCGCGCTGACTTTTGGAAGATCCAGCGTATAAACACCGTGCATCGCCCGTGTTTCGCTATGCCGTGCCCGTCCGCGGGGGCGAGCCATGGAACCAGCGAAGTCATGGAGGAGCGAGCGATGAGTACATACCAAGACGTTGAGCGCGATATTCGTCAGATGGCGAATTACTGGCTGTTGAGGAAGTTCCAGTTTTTAGACTGGACCAATGACGTCTTCTTCTCTTACATAGACCCGCACAACGAGCTCGATGAACTGGACGATGATAAACAGGTGATCATGAGCATGTGCTTTACCGAGTGGCTATTGTTCGAATGCCCGCTGCGAGACGGCCTTACCCCGCTATCGCTCTATTTGAACGAGCGCCCCATGCGCGTATCGCAGCAGGCTTTGGACCGCCTGCTCCAGGTGCGCGACACGCAGTTCTTCTCGCGCTTTGCCATTCTTAAAAAGAACGCCGCCACGGGCGTCAGCGCACTCAAAGACGTGCGGACGGGCCGCTGCTACGACGTATACGACCAGCACCTATGCGAGGTAAAGCATTGGAAGAACGGCACCATAGCCGAGCGCATAGGATGCATTGACGGCGCATGGCAGATGGTAGGCCAGGTGCGCATGTACGACCGCGCCGCGCCGAATGCCGCCTCTACCGACGGCCCGGGTGAGTTTCATCCCGAGGATCACGAGACGCGACCGGAGCTGGAGGCGGCAAGCTACTTTATCCGCCTGGCTCGCGACCTGCTCTCTCCCGACGGTCGCTATCAAGACACGCTGAAAGTGCGCACGGCGTAGGGGTTGCATAGGACCATGAAGCGGGCTTGTTCGCTATTCGGAACTGATTGTCTCCTCGGAGCAATCATGTTCTACGACTTCTCAATCCATCCGGCAGCATTAGAAGCGCCGCCGCTTTGACGCCGCGGTAAAAAACCGGGCGAACCGACGCATATGCGAAACGGTCCGCCCGGCGATTCCAGGCATCTGGTTGAAACGAGGTTACTCCTCGACGGCCTCAAACTGGTCGGGACCAACGCCGCAAACGGGGCAGATGTAGTCCTCGGGGAGCTCGGGGGTGTCGACCTCGACCTCGAAACCGCAGACAACGCAAACAAACTTGTAGGTCTTCTCGTCGCTCATGGCGAACCTTCCTTTCACAGGCGAATGAACAATAGTAGAAGTATATCCATCCCGCGCGGGTGCATGCGCGAAATTGAAATCTTCTCAAGCAGGCGGTCGCACCGGAATCCCCTCGCGGCGCCCTCTTTTGCTACCATTCTTATACCATTCGATGGGATGGCTTGCAAGTAACAATACAGAATCCTAATAAGGATTTCCTCGTGCCTTGCGCATGCGCGCCGCGCGCCTCGAGATGACGCGACCGCGCAGCGCGGGGCGACGCGGCACGGCGCCTCCATAGCGGGGCTATGCCTGGTAAGACGAGGCCTTAGGAGGCGTCTTGCCCTTGAGGGTGGAGTGATAGTAGGAATACGTCAAAGGCTCCTCGTCCGAAACGCGCTCCGCCTCGACCACATCACCGATGAACAGATAATGGGTGCCCACGTCCACGGTCTCGACGAGGTCGCAGGAGAACACGGCGCAGATATGCTGGGGACTATAGGGGCAGCCGTTGCCCGTGCGCTCCTCGCCGTACTTCTCAAACTTATCGAACGTATTGGAGCTGCGGAAACCGAAGTTGCCGATATAGGGCATGTCCGCGGTCTTATCGATCGCGGTGACGGCGAACTTGCCGGCCTTAGCGATAACGTCTGCAGTGACGTTGTCCTTGTGCACGGCGACCATCATACGCGGCGGCTCAGCGGTGACCTGCGTTGCGGTGTTGATGATGCAGCCCGCCTTGAGGCCGTCCGCCTCGGACGAGACCACGTACAAGCCGTAGCTCATGGTGAAGAAAGCAGTTAGATCCATGGCGTCCCCTCTTAACGTAGAGATGTCGCCGCGCCGCGCGGGCGTGTTGCCAGGCGAAACAGGACGCCCGCGCGTCGCGGCATTTGCATCAAAGATTCTACCCGCGCGCATGTGCTCCAAAACGCAGCGCTGTGCAAATTAGACTGTTCGGCGCGGCCTAGCGGCTACGGGTTTTGAGCGCGCGGTCGATCTCGCGCTGCATATCGCGCTTGGCCATATCGTCGCGCTTGTCGTAGAGCTTCTTTCCGCGACCCAGGCCAAGCAGCAGCTTGACGCGGCCGTTGTCATCAAAATAGAGCTCCAGCGGCACCAAGGCGTAGCCCTTGTTGCGGAGCTTGCCGTCCAAGTAATCGATCTGTTTGCGATGGAGCAGCAGCTTGCGGCGGCGATCCGGATCGCGATTGAAAATGGAGCCGTGCGAATACGGATGGATGTGAACGCCGATCAGCCAGCACTCGCCGTTGCGGATAAGGGCGAAGGTATCGGTTATCTGGCAGGCTCGCTCGCGCAAGCTGCGAACCTCGGTGCCCGCGAGCACCACGCCGCACTCAAACGTCTCGTCGATAAAGTACTCGTGATGCGCGGAGCGATTCTTGGCGATGGTCTTGCGTTCTTTGCGGCTGGGCATGGCTACTCCCCCGCCTCGTCGGAACGCGGATCGGCGGCACCGGCCTCGCCGGCAGCGCGCTCGGCCTTGAGCTCGGCATCCGACTCATGGATGAGCTTGATAAGCGCCTTGCAAGCCTCCTCGCCCACCAGGTGGTGCGCACGCACGGTGAGATCGGTCGCCATGGCGGTATCGCCCTCTGCAGCGGCGTCAGAAGCGCACATGAGCAGGCAGACCGCGATCTCGGCATTGGGCGTGGTGGGCACGCCCTCAAGTACCAGCTCGCCCATAACATGGTCGTCCGTCTCTTCCGCGACCTCCGGATGCTCGTTCATAAGGCGGCTCATCAAGCGGACCACGCGCTGCTCCGTTGGCGCCAGGCGCTGGGCAATGCGCGCGCAGCCAGATGCGGCGGACGCGCGGTCCTCGTCCAAAAAGAACTGGCCCAGGTTGGCGTAGGCGCGAGCCGCGGAACGGTTGTCGGATGCGCGCTCGATCACGGAATTGCTCAGCGCAGCCCACTCCTGCACGTCGCCCAGCACGCGGAAGAGCTCCGCCAGGTCCAAACGGTAGTTGCAGTTCATGGGATTCCAACGCACTGCCTGCATAAGGGCGTCGCGAGCGGATTCCCACTGCTGCTGGCGAATGTAGGCGAAGCCAAGGGCGCCATAGAGGCGGTCGACCGGCGCCTCCATCTGCACCAGCTCGCGCGGGTCGCGCTCGATGCGGCGGTACGCCAAGCGCTCAAAGGGGTCGGCGAAGCTGAACCACTGCGTCTTGGAGGTATCGGAGCATTCGGCCTCGACGTATTCCTCAAGCATTTGGACGAGTTTCTCCAGCAGCGGCACGGCCGTCGCCAGATCGCCGGTCACAAGGAAGTTCTCGGCGTATTCGATATCATGGGCATCGATAGGTAGATCCATGGTTCCTCCTGTAAAAACAATCAGCCACCAGTGTAGCGCAAGCTGTGCTGCTAGGGACGAGCGGGCTGCCGGAGCGTCGACGTGCTCGAGGGCGTGACCGCGTGGACGAGCTTGAAGTCGAGGTGCCCGCGCATGACGTTGACGCTTGAGACCTCGATCACCATGCGACGGCCCAGCTCGATGACATCGCCCGTGGACGAGCTGGTAAGCGTGAGCGCGTCCTCGTCCAGCTCCCACCAATCGCCGTTGACTCCAAGGCTGCTCATGCGCACCAGGCCCTCGGCGCCGGTATCATCCAGGCGAACAAAGACGCCCATGCGGTCTATCCAAGACACGGTGCCGCAGAAACGCTGGCCTATGCGCTCACCGTAATACTGCGCCACCTTGACCTTTTGCGTGGCGTGCGCGGCGGCGTCTGCCAAGCGCTCTCGGTCGCTGGCGTGGCGACAGAGCTGCGGGGCGATCTGGTCGAGCGCCTGTCGTCCGGTGCCCACCAGGGCGGCCATGCGTTCGCGCGCGGCCTTTTTACCCAGATGCTCGCGGGCGAGCGAAAGCTTGAGCGCACGATGGATCAGCAGGTCCGGATAGCGGCGAATGGGGCTGGTGAAATGGCAGTAGGCCGGTGCGCCCAAGGCAAAGTGACCCTGGTTGTGCGGCTTGTAGACGGCGCGCTGCATCGCGCGGAGCAACAGGGCGTTGGTGAGCGCCTCGAAAGGCGTGCCGTGCGCTGCCTCAACGCCCTGCTCGATGGCGTGCGGGTCGCCCAACTCGATTGCAGATGCCTGCTGCGGCGAGATCGCCCCCAGATCTGCCAGCACGCGCGCGGCGGCCACCAGGTTGTCCGGAGACGGCGGCTCGTGCACGCGAAAGGCCGCGGGCGCGCCCTCGTCCGCCAAACGCTCCGCCACGCATTCGTTGGCAAGCAACATGGCTTCCTCGATGAGCGAGGTCGCGTCGGTGCGGGTGCGGTTCACCAGCTCGACCGGATAGCCCTCATTGTCCAAGATCGCATGGACCTCGACCGTCTCGAAGTCGATGGCGCCGCGCTCGTGACGAATCTTTTGGCGCGCATGGGCAAGGTCGTTCGCATCGCGCAGAAAAGCCGCGAGGTCGACGCCGGCTTCCTCCGCCTGGGCAAGGCAGGCGCGAGCGCACTGGAACGAAGGCTCATCGCCCAATGCGAGCGGATCTTGCAGCAGCGCGTCCGCAGCGGCGTAGTCCATGCGCACGCGCGAGCGGATTACGGACGGAAACATGGTGTAGGACCGCACGCGACCGGCGGGCGAAAGAGCCATATCGACCGTAAAGGCCAAACGGTCCTGGTGTGGAACAAGCGAGCACAGGTTGTTGGAAAGACGCTCGGGCAGCATAGGGAGCACGCGGTCGGCAAGGTAGACGGACGTGGAGCGAGTGCGCGCCTCAAGGTCGATCGAGCTTTCCCACGTCACGTAATGCGAGACATCGGCGATATGGACGCCCAGGTTCCAGCCACCATCCGGCGTGCGCGCAACGGAGATGGCGTCGTCGAAATCGCGCGCGTCAACGGGGTCGATGGTGATAAGGAAGCGATCGCGGATGTCGCGACGCAGCGGGTCTGCAAGAGCGGCCTCGACATCCAGGTCTAGCGCCCGGGCTTCTTCAAGCGCACGAGGGTTGTAGCCGTCACTCAAATCATAGCGGGCCATAATGCACTGGATGCCCAGGTCCGGCGCGTCCGCATCGCCGATGCGGCGCTCGATGGTCGCCACGCCGGATTCATAGCGCGACGGATAGGTCTCGATACGGGCGGACACGATGTCGCCAGGCTTGACCTTGTGGTGCTTGGGGCTATTGTCCGTAGGGAGGATAAAGAAATCCTGCCTAATGCGCGCATCCAGCGGGTGGACCACGCCCAGCGGCCCGTTTTGCACAAAGGTGCCTATCACGGAGGTGGCGGCATGCTCGATAACGCTCTCGATAATAGCGCGGCGCTCACCGCGGGGCCCGCGGCACAGGCTGGCATGAACGCGGTCGCCGTTCATGGCCTCGCGAAGCCCGCGGCTGGTGAGCCTGAACTCACCCTCCGCGCATTCCACATAGCCAGATCGCTCCGTAATATGAACCGTGCCGATAAGGCCGGCTTGGCGTTGGGTGCGCGCCGGGCCCTTGCGGCCGCCGCGCCCCCTCTTTTTGCGTCCCACCGACGTACCCCCTTTCGCGCCCGCCGCAGCGTGCGGGTGGCGCGTCGATATATCAAGAGCGGTTCCTCGTGCGAATCATCGTCCAAAAACGAGGGAACCGCGAACAGGTGTTGTTATACCCAAACAAAACCCGGGCGGGACTTGGACATGGCGATGCGCATATGTTGCACTCACCTTGCCGAAGTCCCGCCCGGGATATACGTGCAAGCTGTCATGGCCGTACGGCCAACTCGAAGGACCTTTTGGACGAGTATAGCGCGGCGCTAGACCTTGAGGTAGCGGCGCATGGCGATAGCCGAGCCAAAAAGACCGATAACAATACCAACCAGGATAAGCGAACCGTAGGTTGCCAGGTACATCGCCATGGTGACGTTGAACGGCATGAACTTGAGGTTCTCCTGGATGAGGGGCATGAGGAAGTTGCGGACCAGCTCAAGGCAACCGATGGCCAGAAGCGATCCCAGCAACGCCTGCAGCACGCCCTCGGCAACAAACGGCCCGCGGATGAAGCCGTTGGAGGCACCCACCAGGCGCATGATCGCGATCTCTCGACGGCGCGCGGTGATTGACAGGCGGATGGTGTTGTTGATGAAGATGAACGCCACAAAGGTGAGCAGCGCCACCAGCACCACGGCAGCCAGGCGGATGTAATCGGTGAACTGGAACAGGCGCGCGACCTCTTCCTGGCCGTAGAGGACCGACTCGTCCACGTTGCCGCCATCAACGATCTGCTGGAAGTCCGAGTCCTGCTTGATCTTGTTGGCCATCTCCTCGACCTGGCTGGGCTCGTTCATCTCGATGGTGTACGAGCGGGGCAGCGGGTTCTCGCCGTCCAGGGCGGAGATGGTTGCGTCGGCGTCGCTGGAGCTGCTCTGGAAGTCCTCCAGGGCATCGTCCTTGGTCTTGAACTCGACGTTCTTGACGTTGTCCCAGCCCTCGATCTTCTCCATGAAGGCCTCGACGTCCTCGTCCGATGCATCGTCCGAGATGAAGGCGGAGATCTTAACGGTGTCCTGAACGCTGCCGATCATGGAGTTGATCATGGCGGAGCCGATGATGAACAAGCCGATGATGAACAGCGACAAGAAGATGGTGATGACCGCGCCCAACGACGTGGTCCAGTTGCGGGTGAAGTGGCTGCCTGCCTCGCGCAGGGAGTAGCCCAGATTAGAAGGAGCCATAGTTGCCGTAGCCTCCCCTCTCCTGGTCGCGGATCACGCGGCCGCCCTCGAGGGCGATAACGCGACGGTGCATGGAATCGACCATCTCGCGGTCATGCGTGGCCACGATCACGGTCGTGCCGGTACGGTTGATGCGCTCGAGCAGTTTCATGATGCCCAGCGAGATCGCCGGGTCGAGGTTGCCCGTGGGCTCGTCGCAGATGAGCAGCGGCGGGCGGTTGACCATGGCGCGAGCAACGGAGACGCGCTGCTGCTCGCCGCCGGAAAGCTGGTCGGGCAGGGAATCCATCTGATCCGCCAAACCCACCAGGCGCAGCACCTCGGGTACCTGGGCGCGGATAACGCCGCGGGGCTTGCCGATGCACTGCAGGGCGAACGCCACGTTCTCGTACGCGGTCTTGTTGGGCAGAAGCTTGTAGTCCTGGAAGACGGCGCCGATCTGACGGCGAAGGTACGGAATGCGGCGGTTCTTGATGCGCATGAGGTCCTGACCGGCGACCAGCACGCGGCCGGAAGTAGGCTTGACGTTGCGCAGCAGGGTGTTGAGCAGCGTGGTCTTGCCGGAGCCGGAGTGACCGACCAGGAAGACGAACTCTCCGGGATAGATCTCGATGTTGACATCGTCCAACGCGGGCTTATTGGGCTGCGCGGGGTAGATCTTGGTGAGGTGCTCGGTCAGGATGACGGGCTCGACGCCCGCCTGACGCGCCATCTTCTTGCGCTCTTGGGCACGGTCCAGGTCCGCCGGGGCGAACACAGAGGTGAAGTCCGGATTCTGAAGCGCTGCGTCCAGGTCGCGGACCTGACGGGCCTCGTCCGCGTCCGTGGAGGGGCCGGCGGCGCCCGCAGACGTCATGAAGACGTCCGGAGCAGTCACGGCAACTGCGGGGGCAGCGGAGGCTGCTGCGGGAGCGGACGGATCGGGAATGCCTGCCAGTGAGGGCGTAGACGGACCAACGGGATCGACCGAAGGGTCGGGCACGTTGACGCGCGGCTGAGCGGGCGCGGCGGGCGAAGGGATGTTGAGCATGGGGTTTGCCGCGGACTGAGCGGCGGAAGCACCGCCTGCCGAAGCTGCGTGCTGTGCGAGCGGATCGCTCTGGAAATCCGGCACGGAATCCTTGCTCTCAACGCCGTTTGCCTGGGGCATAGGCGCCTGAGACGCGGACTGCTCGTCTCCGGATGTACGGAAGTGGTTACCCACTAGAGCTCCTTCGTGTCGTGCGTTTGAACTACATATGCGTTTGCTATTTTAGCAAGACCTGCGCAGATGCACAGAACAAGCACGATAAGGCGCGTTATCGACATACCGAAATAGAGCCTCGCCCGTGTCGCCCTGCCTCGCCCACGTCCCCCGCTTCGCCTGCGCCGTCCGCTTCGTCCTGCTATTTTCAGCCTCCAGTTGGAGTTGGCTGTACAGAAATCGAGCTTCAGTTGGAGTTGGCTTGCTAAAATCGCGGTCCAGTTGGAGTTGGATGCTATTTTTACGGTCCAGTTGGACTTGGCACTGCTGAAATCGACCTTCAGTTGGACTTGGCGCGGATTCATGGATACGATGGTTTAGAGAATCTGCAGGTAGATGAGCCGCATCCCTTATCGCTGATTGACATCAACTCCAACTGGAGGTGATTTTTAGCAATTCAGGCAACATGAAGGCTCTTTTTAGCAGAGCGCAACTCCAACTGAAGGCCAAAAATAGCAAGAGGGGGTCCGCGCTTACGCAGAACCCCTCTTGGAAGCAGTTCTAGTTGTCTAGTTCTAGTTGTCTAGTTCTAGTTGTCTAGTTCTAGTTGTCTAGCACTAGTTGACTAGTTGGACGAGAAGCCGTGCAGGCACCCGCCCGTCTTCGCCCCCTACTTGCCCAGAACCTCGTGCACGCGGGCGACGATGCCGGCGGCGTCCAAGCCGTAATGGGCCAAGAGCTCGGCGGCGTTACCGGACTGACCGAAGCCGGTCATGCCCAGACGGCTCACGCGGCAGGGATGCTTTTCTGCCAGCAGCTCCGCGACCGCGGAACCCATGCCGCCGTAGACGCTGTGCTCCTCAACGGTGAGGACCACGCCGGTCTTGGCAGCGCTGGCGAGAATGGTCTCCTCGTCCAGGGGCTTGATGCTCATGATGTCGACGACCTCTGCGGAGATGCCCTCCTCAGCGAGGAGCTCTGCTGCCTTCAGGGCGTGAGCGAGCTCGACGCCGCATGCCATGATGGAGATGTCGGAGCCCTCGCGGACCACGTTGGCGAACGCCTCGGTGTCCACGGAGAAGTCCTCGCCGTAGACCTCGGGCAGGGGCTCGCGGCCCATGCGCACGTAGAAGGGGCCGGGAGTCTTTGCGGCGAGCTTGATCGCGGCGCGGGCGGCGTTGTAGTCAGCCGGAACCAGCACGCGCATATGGGGCAGAACGCGCATGAGGGCGATGTCCTCGAGCGCCTGGTGGGTCTCGCCGTCCGGGCCGACGGTGATGCCGGCATGGGTGGGGCACACCTTGACGTTGAGGTTAGAGATGCACACCGTGTTGCGGATCTGCTCCCAGCAGCGGCCGGAGCCAAAGACTGCAAAGGAACCGGTGAAGACGGTGCGGCCGGTAAGCGCCAGGCCGGAGGCGACGCCGATCATGTTCTGCTCGGCGATGCCCACGTCGACAAAACGGTCCGGGTGGGCTGCAGCAAGCTTGGCGGTGGTGGTGGAACCGGCGAGGTCGGCGTCGACGGCCATGACGTCGATGCCCTCGTCCACAAGCTCGAGAAGGGTGGGGCCGAAAGCGGCACGCGTTGCTTTTGCCATGGGGTCTTTACGCCTCCTTCGCAGCGAGCTGCTCGCGCGCCGCATCGATCTCTGCCAGGGCGACGGCGGCCTGCTCCGCGCTGGGAGCGTTGCCGTGCCAGCCCACCTGGTCCTCCATGAAGGAGACGCCCTTGCCCTTGACGGTCTTGCAGACGATGGCGGTAGGGGCGCCGGTGTGCTCAACGGCCTGAGTCAGGGCCTCTCGGATAGCCGGGATGCTATGGCCGTCGCAGGCAAGGACGTTCCAGCCAAAAGCGCGGAACTTCTCGGCGGCGGACTCGATGCTGCAGACATCGGTCACGTGGCCGTCGATCTGCAGGTTGTTGTTATCAAGCATGAGGACAAGGTTATCCAGCTTGTTGTGGGCGGCGAACATGACCGCCTCCCAGTTCTGGCCCTCCTGCAGCTCGCCGTCGCCGGTGAGGACGAAGACGCGCTGGGGATCGGTGCCCGCGGCGGCTGCATCGAGCTTCAAGCCCAGCGCCATGCCGGCGGCGATCGAAGTGCCCTGACCCAGCGAGCCGGTGCCCACCTCTACGCCGGGGCACAGGTTGCTATCGGGATGGCCCTGCAAGCGGCTGCCCATGTGACGCAGGGTGACAATCTCATCATGCGGCAAGAATCCCTGCTGGACCAGCAGGGCGTACAGCGCGGGAGCGGCATGTCCCTTTGAGAGGACGAAACGGTCGCGGTCTGCGGACGAGGAATCCTGGGGGTCCCATGCGAGGACACCGGAGAAGAACAGGGTCGCCATGACGTCGGTCGCGGACAGCGAGCCGCCGGGATGACCGGAGCCCGCGGCTTCGAGCATCGCGATGATGTCGTGGCGCATAGAATTGGCGATGAGCGCTATCTCATCATCCGTGCGCGCGCACGCGCTCCTGAGCGTTTCAGTTGACATGCCTTTCCCTTCATGTGCGGGGTGGTTGGATGAACGGTTTTCACTATAGCAGCCATGTGGGGGAACACGGCGGGCGAACACAATCAATCAACACGGATGTACGGAACATTTTTGCCGCAAGCACGCAAAGGCCGGCAAACGGTCGCAATCCAGGATGCGGTTCCCGTTGAGGAGCGGAGCCCCGGGCCGCCGCGCTCTTCTGCGCGCGGGCTTCCCCTACCCCTGCTGCTTGACTACCGAACCGGAGATCTCCATAGACTCGTTGCTTGGATTGCCAAACAAAAACGCCGGCTTGGTGTAGTCGCCCGAGAAATCGAACAAGATGCTGCCGTCCAGGCCCAGCACGCCCTCGATGTGCGCGGCACCGTCGCCGCCAGAGCTCTGACCATCACCTGAGAACGCGTACACAAAGCCGTCCGCTTGACGGAACGAGCCGCTGCCCTCGCCCGCCGCCTCGCTGGTCATCTGGCAAGCGATGACACCGGATATGGTCTGGGGGTTAAAGCCGCTGCTCGTAGCTTTGTACTCAATGGAGAACGCGCCGGTCGACGCATCGAAGTCGACGATCCTAAAGGAAGTCATGCGCCCGGCGTCGCCGTCTTGAGCGGAATAATAACCCGCCAGCGCGTCGGCGTTGTAGGAGAACTCTTCCGTCGCCTCGCCGGCACTCCTCGTCCACGCCTGCCCATCGAATGTATAGGTATACGGGGTCGAGGTCCTGCGCGAACCGAACCACATGTCGAGCGAGCTCACGCCGGTGTAGGAGCACGTCTGCGATGCCTCGTCAAACGTGGGCGAGAAGCCCTCCGGAAAATCTGGGTCATTGGTTACGCCGGCGACGGCACGCGTGGTGGCCGAGCTTTGGCTCAGCGTGCCCAGCCACTCGCCGTCCGGGCTGGTGGCGGTATCGGCGTCTTGCATGCTGGGATAGCGGTCCACTTGCGACGCGTGGACAAAGATCAGGTGCACCAGGCACTCGCTCTTGAAGAACTCGTTGGTAAGCACTGCTTCCGCATCGACCAGGACCGATCCGTCATCTTCCGTCACCGCCTGGGTGATGCGAACGTCGGAGAGCTGGTAGGTGCTCTCACCTACGTAATCGGTCGAAGCAAAGCCGCGCATAAACGCGTCGTCCTGCTCCAGGACGGCAGCGACCGCGGACTCGTCAACCTCCGCCAGCATCGATGCGATGTATGCCGGACCTCCCAGGGCGAAGAAGCCGCCAACGCCCGCGCCGCCCACCAGCAGAATCACTATGAGGACGATGGCCCAGCGAGGCATGCGGCGCTTCTTGGGTTTCTCGTCCAGAGAATCCGCCTCCACCGCATCCGCGGACACCGGGCGATGCAGGGCCTGGGTCCAGCCGTCGCGCCCGCCCTGCTGCAGGGTCGCCGTAGCGGTGGGCAGCACCTGGGTGAGCGAGTTCACCGCCTGGTTGTATTCGGCCAGGTCCCTGCGGGCGATGGCGACCAGCTCGCACGCCGCAGCATAGGTAGAGGTCGCGGTCTTGGCGAGCTCGCGCGCCGTGGCTTGGTTGCGCAAGGGCGACTGGTCGGGCGCGATCACTTGGCCCGATGCGGACACCTCGCTAGAAGCGGGCACCTGGCCGGGCGCGGGCACCGGGTCGGTTATCTCCGGAACGCGGGATATACGGTTGGATACCGTCTGGGGCGACGGGGGCGCGAAGTGCGCCGCCTGACGCATGGCCTCGCGCGTGGCCAGGTCATCGGGCAGGATCTGGGTAGACGTGCCAAAATGCGCGCCGAACGTGCGGTCCAGTGCACTGCTTGCCAAAGATGGCTCGACGGAATCTATCGCATCGCGATCGCTGTTGTGCGGGTCGCTCATAGTGGCTCCAAATCAATCAAGGGTACGGGGACATTTTAAAGCAGATTGATGAAGACACTGTTGGGCGGTTGCGCTGTGTATGTGAACGAGAGCAAGACGACGCCAACAAGAAGCGCGCCCGGGCAAACGAGCCTGGACGCGCTTCTAGGATATATCGCCGGCGCCCGATTCATCGGTATCAAGCAGCGTGGGAACACCGGCGCGGTGAAGGGATATCGCGAGCGATGAGAGCCGTCGCGTGCGGCGCGCTTGCCCAGCGACCTCTTACGCCTCGATTGGCTTGGTAAGGATATAGGAGGTGACCGCAGCTATGCAGAAGGACGCAACGAGGCAGACCGCGATGGCGAGGAGGTTGCCCATGGCGCCGCTGGGATCCATATAGACCGGCAGCGAGGTGATGCCGGGCATAACGAAGCCGTAGCACTTGGCACCCAGGATGACCGTGAGCATGCCACCGATACCGCAGCCGAGCATAGCGCCGAACAGCGGGGTCTTGTTGGGAACCTGGACGGTGAAGAGAGCGGGCTCAGAGATGCCCATAAAAGCAGAGAACGAGCAGGTGAGGCCGGCGGAGCGCATGGCGGGGTCCCTCATCTTGAGCGACGCACCCAAGGCGGCGCCGGACTCGGCGAGGTTATGGCAGAAGGAAACCGGCAGGAGATAGTCGTAGCCCAGGGTAGCGATATTGGAGATCTGGATAGGCGAGGTCGACTGGTGCATGCCGAACAAAACGATCAACGGCATGAAGAAGCCAAGCAGGAAACCCGCCAACGGGCCGAAGGTATCGAACAGCCAGACAATGCCGTTCGCAAGGCCGATACCGCACCAAGCACCGATGGGAGCGAGGACCGCAAGGTTGAGCGGAATGACGATCATGAGCGACAGCGCGGGCACCACGACCAGCTTGAACAGGTCGGGGATGAACTTGTCGATGACCCGGTACACGACAGACAGGCCTGCAACGCCGAAGATGACGGGGAACACCGAGCTGGCATAACTGAACACGGGCAGCGCGATGCCGAACAGCGTGAAGGGGGACTCGCCGGTGGCGACCGCGGAAACCAGCGTGGGATACATAAGCGATCCCGCGACGCACAAGGCTAGGAACGGGTTGACCTTGAACTTCTTAGCAGCCGAGACGGACAGCAAAAACGGCAGGAAGTAGAACGGGATATCGGACATCATGATGAAGATGGCCCAGTCCCCCGATCCGGTATCGATACCGAAGCCGGCGATGACCGCCAGGACGCCCTTGACGATGCCGCCCGCGACAAGCGCCGGAATGATCGGTGAGAAAATGCCGGTGAGGATGTCGAGCACCTTGGCCTTGCCGCCGGCATCAAGGTCCATGTCGCCCGCGCTCTTCGCGCCAAGGAGGGGCTCGAACTCCAGGAACACATCGCCCACCTTGGGACCGATAATGACCTGCCACTGCCCGTCTTTGATCTGGGCGCCCATGGCGCCATCCATCTGCTTCAGGGCATCCAGGTCGCCTTTGGAATCGTCCGCCAGGTTCACGCGCAGGCGGGTGATACAGTGAGTCGCATGGGTAACGTTATCTGCGCCGCCAAGCTTCTCCAAGATATCGGCGGCAAGCTCTTTGTTGGTTTTCATGGGTACACTCCCCTTCTCTCGCACTAGGAAAGATCCTCGCCGTTCGACTCGATGCACTTCTTGTACCAGGCGAACGAGTCCTTGCGATAGCGCTCGCCCGTGCCCTTGCCGCCGTTGTCGTAGTCTACGTAGATCAAGCCGTAGCGCTTATCCATGGTGAGCGGCCCGCATGAGACCACGTCGATGAAGCCCCAGATCATGTAGCCGCGAACGTCGACGCCGTCGATAACGGCCTCCTTGAGGCACTCGATGTGCGAGCGGAGATAGTCGATACGGTAGTCGTCGTGGACGGTGCCGTCCTCGTTGAGCACGTCAGAGGTGCCTAAGCCGTTCTCCGCGATATAGAGCGGCAGGCCGTAACGGTCATACATCTGGTTGAGGGTGACGCGCAGGCCCACGGGGTCCATCTGCCAGCCCCACTCGGACGTAGGCAGATAGGGGTTCTTGTTTGCCATGACAAGATTGCCGGCGGTCTTCTCCCATCCCTGCTCGGTGGTGGAAACCTGCGAGAAATAGTAGGAAAACGCCAGGAAGTCGACGGTGTTTGCAGCCAGAAGCTCCTCGTCCCCGTCTTCCATCTTGATGTCGATATCGAAGCGGTCGAAGTAGCGGTTCATATACGAGGGATACGCGCCGCGCGCCATGATGTCGGTGTAGAACCAGTTGGAGTACTGGTCGTCTTGGATGGCCTGCATGTTGTCCTCGGGCTTACAGGTCGCCGGATAGGTGCAGAAGCGGGCGATCATGCCACCGATCGGCGCTCCGGACAGCATGCGGTGGCACAGCTCGACCACGCGAGCATTGGCGACAAACTGATGGTGCAGGCACTGGAACACCGCCTGGCTGGTGCACTCCTCATCGCCGGGAATCAGGCAGACGCCGTCCCACGGCGCAAAGCGCCCGGCGTTGAACTCGTTGAACGGAAGCCAGAAATCAACCAGGTCGCCTAGCTCGGCAAACAGGGTCTCAGCGTAGCGGACAAAGAACTCGATGGTCTCGCGGCTCTTCCAACCGCCGTATTTGAGTACCAAGTTCACCGGGATATCGTAATGCAGGATGGTCGCGAAGACCTTGATGCCGTGCTTGTGGCACTCGGAGAACATGCTGCGGTAGTACTCGATGCCCTCGCGGTTGGGTTCCAGGTCATCGCCGTTGGGAAAGATACGGCTCCAACAGATTGAGGTGCGGAACAGCTTGAGGCCCATCTCGCCGAACAGCTCTATATCGTCCTTATAGCGATGGTAGAAGTCGATGCCCCTGCGGTTGGGGTAGAATTCGGTGCCCTGGTCGACAAGCGCCGTCTGGAATTCCTCGCGGGAGAACGGGTTTCCATGATGCTTAAGCTCCACCTGCTCGTGGTCCCAAGAGGGATCAAGATAGCGCAGGTCCTGGGTTGAGGTGCCCTTGCCGCCCTGTTTCCAGCCGCCATCCGCCTGGGAGCATGAGATAGCGCCGCCCCACAAGAATCCGTCATCAAATCCTGCCTTGAGTTTGGTCATGATGCAATCCAATCCGTAGAAGGTGACATCTTTGCGGCGTATGCATGCTCCGGTTCGCACGTCGCCCTACATCGCCCAGCGCGCTTTACTGATTCATAGTCTACGGTGAATAACGGTTTAATATAATGTCATGAAATCGTATGGTTACTGTCATTTTTACAGATTGTAATGTGGTTATACGAGCCGTATTTTCTCGCCCAGGATAGGAGGACGGCAGATGGACCGCGCCGTGCTAGACAAGCGCATGAGGAGCATCACAAAAAGCGAGCGATGGCATCTTGAGCACCCGGGCGAACCCAGCCCGATCTACGAGACCACGCCGAAGGTGAATGCAGGCGAAAAGGAAGTCTACTATTTTGACTGGCGCAACACCGTCAAACGCAACTTCATAGGCATGATCAAAGAGACGCGTTTCGCAACCGTTCCTCCCCATGTAAACAGCAGTATGGAGCTAGATTTTGTCTATGACGGGACCTGCGAGCTCGAAATAGACGGCAAGAGAGTGATTCTACAGCGCGGCGACGCCATCCTTATCGACACGGAGGCGGTTAGGTCCTCGCCGGTGCCCAAGGCGGAAAACGACATCGTGATCGCCCTCACGTTCGAGCGCGACTTTTTTGATTCCGTATTCCTCTCGCGGCTTCCGGGCGGGGGCATACTCACCACGTTCCTGTTCGAGGCAATTGCCAACAGGCGGCGCTCCATGCACTACATCACCATCGAGGCCGAGCATACCGGCAACCTCTTTGAACTGCTCATGCTGCTGACGAATGAGTATATGTTTCCTAACATCTACACGCCCAACATGTTGGAGCATTACGCCACATTGGTCTTTATCGAGCTAATAAGGGGCCTGTACTACCAAAGCCAGATAACCGGAAGGGCATCGCGCATCGACGACGGAACCGCGCGCGTGCTCGACTACATAGAGCACCACTACAAGGAGTGCACGCTAACATCGACGGCGGAAGAGTTTGGCTACAGTCCAAATTATCTTTCCAATATGCTAAAGACCAAGACAGGTGAAACGTTTAGCCAGATAAAACTTGGCCAGCAACTCTCCGAAGCAGCGTATCTGCTGCTGAATACTGAACGATCCATTGAGTCCATAGCGAAGAAGGTGGGCATCTCGAACCAGACTTTTTTCTACAAGAAGTTTTCCGCCGCCTACGGGATGACGCCCAAGAAGTACCGCGAAACGATGCGCGGCTGACAGACGGCGCGCCGCGCAGCGGGCACGTAGGGCACTACGGAGGCGCACCGCGGTTGCCCCGCGCCGGTCGCCCTGCCCGAACGGCACCCCACCGCAATCAAATGGTGACCCGACGGCCGCGTGCAATGCCGCCCGACGCTCAAAATTGATGAGAACGCCTTTTGGTCGTTTTTTCCACCCCTGCACCCATCGAAAAACGACCAAAAGGCGTTCTCATGAAAGTGGCAGCGAACAATCCACCGCAAAAGCCGGCAGCAGGAGGGCCTCGTGAACGACCCGTCTGGCAATCGAGTGCAGGGGACGAAGACGGGCAGACAGCAGGGCAGAAAGCACAGTGGGATACAAACGAAATAAACGGGGCGGCCGCCGCACGCAACCGCCCCGCCCGCAACGTCTGGTTGGGAACACCTCGAAGCTACAAGGACCCCTACTCCCCCGCTTTTTTGAAGCCGTAGCCGATCGCCTCGTTGACATCCGTAATCACCAGGATGGCATTGGGATCATGCTGGTAGACGATGGTCTTGATGATGGAGATCTCGCGCTTGCTGAATACAAAGAACAGCACCGGGCGGTCCTTGCCGGTCCAGGAACCCTGGGCCATCAGGCGCGTGCAACCGCGGTCCATCTCATGCAAGATGTCGTACTCGATATCGGAGAAACAATCCGAGATGATGAACGCGGCACGCTGGCGGTTACCGCCGTCGACCACCATGTCGACGACGTAGCCCATGACCACCATGGCGAGCGCCGCATAAAGGGCGTTGGCCACGGAGAACACCGGGGCGGACGCCGCGCAGACCGCCACGTCGATTGCCATGACCGTGCCGCCTACCGGTAGGGAGCTTTTACGGGAGATGATCTGGCCGATGGTGTCCGAGCCGCCCGTATTCGCGCCGCATCGAAAGACCAAGCCGTAGCCTAAGCCGGAGATGATTCCACCCCACAGCGCGGAGAGCGTGAGGTCCGCTGCATCGAGCGGAAGCACAAAGGGCGCGAACAAATCCGTGAAGAAGCCGAAGAACACGAATCCCGTCACGGTCTGCAGCGCATAGCGCAAGCCACCGGCGCGCACCACCACAAGGAGCAGCAGCGCGTTCATAACGATGGTCTGCATACCGACCGGAAGGTTGATCCCGGAACGACGGCCCAGCTCGGCGATGATGGTCGCAAGACCGGTCAGGCCGCCGGCAGCCAGGCCGTTGGGAATGAGAAAGATGTCCGTCGCCAACGCGGCGATAGCACAGCCAGCCATAACCAGGGGGACGTCGCGCATAAACTGGGACTGAATGATCGCCTGGATATTGATCCTCTTAGCCATACGCTCCTACTCGTCCAGGTCGTCATCGCTCAGCGAAAGGGGCTCGGCGTTGCCGGTGGCCCAACGATGGTAGCCAACAATAAAGGGGTCGAGGTCTCCGTCATCGAGCACGGCCTCGACGTTGCCCGTCTCCACGCCGCTGCGCAGGTCCTTAACCATTTGGTACGGATACAGCACGTAGCTACGGATCTGGTTGCCAAAGCCAATGGTGTGCTTGGGACCGCGGATCTGGTCGAGGGCCTCCTCGCGCTTCTCGAGCTCGAGCTCGTATAGGCGCGCCTTGAGAATCTGCATGCACGCGGCCTTGTTCTGGATCTGGCTGCGCTCGTTTTGGCAGGTGACGACGATGCCGGTGGGCAGGTGGGTGACGCGGACGGCGGAGTCGGTGGTGTTGACGCCCTGGCCGCCCGGGCCGGATGCATGGTAAACGTCCACGCGGATATCGTCCGGGGCGACCTCGATCTCGATATCGTCCGGCAGAACCGGAATGACCTCCACGCCCGCGAAGGTGGTCTGGCGTCGCTTCTTATCGTCCGTGGGCGAGATACGCACCAGGCGGTGCACGCCGGCCTCGGCGCGCAGCATGCCGAAGGCATCGCGCCCCTCGACCGTAAAGGTCGCGCGGTCGATGCCGATCACCTCCGCAGCGGGGCAATCGTTGATGGTGACCTTCCAACCGCGGCGAGCACAGTACTTCATGTACATCTTGAACAGCATGAAGGTCCAGTCCTGGGCCTCCAGGCCGCCCTGTCCGGGCTTGATGGTGACGATTGCGCTGCCGTGATCGAACTCGCCCGTAAACCAACTGGAGAGCTCCATCTGGTCGATAGAGGCCTCGAGCTCCGCGGCGGTCGAGGATGCCTCGGCCACAAGCTCGGCAGCCTCATCGCCCTCGAGCTCGTCGGCGAGCTCAAGAGCGGCGGAGGCGTCCGCCAGGCGCTCGCGCGCGGTCTCAACCAGCTTCACGTCTTCCCTGCAGCGGGCGAGCTCCTCCATAACGGAGCGGGCTGCGTCGGCGTTATCCCAAAAGCCGGGCTCGGTGCTCCTGCTCTCAAGCTCGGCCACACGCAGGCGCTTCTCGTCCACATGCAGGTACTGCTCAACTTGGGAGAGGCGCTCGGCAAGCGCCGTCAGGTCGGCCTGCGACACGACGGCGCCCTCGTTCGCCGATGCCATTAGCGGTCCTTGCCGTGGCAGTTCTTGAACTTCTTGCCGCTACCGCAAGGGCAGGGGTCGTTGCGTCCCACGCCCGCATACGGATCGGACTCGTCCTTGCGATAGGTGCGGACGCCGGCGCTGGCAGCCGCCTGCGGGGCGTGACCGGCGCTGTTGGCGGCCTGCTCGGCTGCCTGGCGGCGCAAGGTGGAGGAACCGGAGTCGCCATCAACCTGGTCCGGACCGGAATAGGTGGCGCCGCGCAGAGCCTGGGACTCCATGGGAGCCGGGGCCTGCTTGAGCTCGACGCGCAGAACGGTTCGCAGGTAGTCCTCGTACATGGTGTCGACCAGAATTCGGAAGGCGGCGAAGGCCTCGGTCTTGTACTCGACCAACGGGTCGCGCTGGCCGAAGCCGCGCAGGCCGATACCCTGCTTGAGGTAGTCCATCTCCTGCAGGTAGTTCATCCAGCGGGTATCGATAACACGGAGCATGACCTGGGTGTTGAGGTTGCGCATAAGCTCATCGCCCAGGCGCTCGGCCTTCTCGTTATAAACCTTCTGCACGTACTCCAGGACGGAGGCGCACAGCTGCTCGTAGTCCTGCTCCTCGAACTCGGGAGCGGAAACGTTGCCGGTGAGCTCGACCAGCCACTTGTGCAGGCCCTCCATATCGCGCTCGCCCTTGCGGGAGTCGACCGGGCAGAACTCGGCCACGCAGCGGCGGACGGTGTCGTTGATAACCTCGTCCACGTGCTCGGAAAGGTCCTTGCCGTCCAAGATCTTGTTGCGCTCGGCGTAGATGACCTGGCGCTGCTTGTTCATAACGTCGTCGTACTCAAGAACGCTCTTACGCATGGCGAAGTTGATGCTTTCAACCTTGTGCTGGGCGCCCTCGACGGCCTTGGAGATAATCTTGTGCTGGATGGGCATATCGTCGTCCATCTCGGCAGAGACCATCATGTTGGAGACCCTCTCCATGCGGTCGCCGCCGAACAGGCGCATGAGGTCGTCCTCGAGCGACAGGTAGAACTGCGTCTCGCCGGGGTCGCCCTGACGGCCGGCGCGGCCGCGCAGCTGGTTGTCGATACGGCGGCTCTCGTGGCGCTCCGTGCCGATGACGGTGAGTCCGCCGGCGGCCAGGACCTTCTTGCGCTCCTCGGCGCAGGTCTCCTTGGCCTTGGCCAGGGCCTCGGCGCGCATCTCGGGCGTAGCCTCCTCGAGGTCGATGCCCTGGGAGGTGATCATCTCGTCCGCCAGCTCCTCGGCGTTGCCGCCCAGCAAGATGTCCGTACCGCGGCCGGCCATGTTGGTGGCGATGGTGACGGCGCCCTCGCGGCCCGCCTGGGCGACGATGTGGGCCTCGCGCTCGTGGAACTTGGCGTTGAGGATCTGGTGCTTGACGCCGCGCTTGTTGAGCAGGCGGGACAGGCGCTCGGAGCTCTCGATGGAGACGGTGCCCACCAGGACCGGCTGGCCCTTGGCATGGCGCGCCTCGACCTCGTCGGCGACGGCGTTGAACTTGGCGTCGATGGTGCGGTAGACCAGGTCCTCGTTGTCCTTGCGCGCCACGGGGCGGTTGGGCGGGATGACCTGGACGGGCAGCTTGTAGATCTCGCGGAACTCGGCGTCCTCGGTAAGCGCGGTACCGGTCATGCCGGAGAGCTTCTCGTACAGACGGAAGTAGTTCTGCAGGGTGATGGTGGCCAGCGTCTGGTTCTCCTCGCGGACCAGCACGCCTTCCTTGGCCTCGATGGCCTGGTGCAGGCCCTCGGAGTAGCGACGGCCCTCCATGATGCGGCCGGTGAACTCGTCGACGATCTTGACCTCGCCGTTGGTGACAACGTACTGTTTGTCGCGATGGAACATGTACTGGGCCTTAAGGGCCTGCTGCAGGTGGTTGACCAGCTGGCCGGAAAGGTCGGCGTAGATATCGTCGATGCCCAGGCGCTGCTCGATCTTCTTCAGGCCGCGCTCGGTGGCGGCGATGGTGTGCTTGGCCTCGTCCATCACGTAGTCGCCCGTGGGCTCCTTGGGCTCGGGATCGGAGAGCATGTCGTAGACGACTTCCTCGCCGCGCTCCAGGCCGCGGACGGCGCGGGCAAAGTCCTTATAGGTGCTTGCGGACTTGGTGCCGGCACCGGAGATGATCAGCGGGGTGCGGGCCTCGTCGATCAGGATGGAGTCGACCTCGTCGACGATGGCGAAGTGATGCCCGCGCTGCACACGGCGGGACGCATAGGTGACCATGTTGTCGCGCAGGTAGTCGAAACCGAACTCGGAGTTGGTGCCGTAGGTGACGTCGGCCTGGTAGGCCGGACCCTTGAGCTCCAGCGGCATGCCGTTCTGCAGAAGGCCCACGCTCATGCCCATATAGCGGTACAGGCGACCCATCCACTCGGAGTCGCGCTTCGCCAGGTAGTCGTTGACGGTGACGATGTGCACGCCCTTGCCGGCGATAGCGTTGAGGTAGCCGGCGAGCGTGGAAACCAGGGTCTTGCCCTCGCCCGTCTTCATCTCGGCGATGTGGCCCTCGTGCAGCGCCATAGCGCCGATCATCTGGACGTCGAAGTGACGCATGCCCAGCACGCGCTTGGACGCCTCGCGGGTGACGGCGAAGGCCTCGGGAAGCATGGAATCGAGCGACTCGCCGTTGGCGTAGCGCTCGCGGAACAGGTCCGTCTGCTTTTTGAGCTCCTCCTCGTCCATCTTCTCATAGGTGGGCTCGAGGGCGTTGATCTTATCAACTAGCTTGTAGTAGCGCTTGAGATCTTTATCAGAGCCAAACGAAAGCAGCTTAGAAACGAATCCCATGTGGTTTCCTCTTCAATGATCCTCGCCCGCGCGATGCGGGCTGACGCGGGTCGAAGCGGGCCCCAAAGGTCGGACGGGCGCGCTGCGTTCCACGGTAGATACTCAGACGACCATAACTCTAACCATTTGCCCGCGCATTCCATCGGTTAATGTGAGCGAACACGTAGAAACCACGGCGCTCCCCCTCATACGAGGAAGCACCGTGGTTTCACGTCATCGGCAAATAGCGGGCGAGCAGCTCGGCACCAACAACCCTTATGCCAGCGTGCCGGCCCTGTGCGATGCCTTGAGCAGGCGTGCGAGGTTGATCAGGAATCCCACGCCCGCGCCAAAGAGCGCGATGCCCAATCCGGTGTAGAACGAGGCGATGAACCAGCTGGGAACCAGCGAGAAGGCGCGCAGCGAGATACCAGCCGTCATCATGACCGCCATGATGATGAATGCCTGGCGGTCGAAGAAGCGCCAAAACGGCTGGCGCGCGTTGCCGTAGCCCACGATGCGGTCGGTATGCTTGCCCAGCAGCTTGGAGAAGATGCGGGTCCAAAAGACCAGGAACACGGCGACGCTGCCCGCGAGCAGGCCCGCTATCAGCAGCGCGCCCGACTGCTCGGCGTAGGCGAGCACGCCGATGCGGACGATGTTGAAGCCGGCGGCGCACCACACGAACCCCGCGATGCCCAGCAGAACCTCTTTGGTCACGTAGAAAGCCTTAGGGCTCATGGAGTTCTCGATCTCGACGACACGCGCCCCGGCGGAACGCGCCTGTTTCTCAGTATTGTTGCTCATGGGGGCCTCCCTTGTATACGCATGTGGACGATGGCCGGCAGCGCCCCACCCGCCTGCCTCGCGGTCAGGTCACAGCCGATTCTTACTCGTCCAAATAATGAACTATGTTCAACTGAACGCCGTTCATACTATTCCCGAGCGGAGTATCCCACAAGCGCCCCATGCAAACGTCTACACATGTACACGGTTTGCGCACATCTGCGTGCGGCTCCCACACCACGGAAGAGCAACCGACATGCGGGTTTAGAAAGACGCATGATAAGGAAACGCGAAGTGCGAGTACTCAGATGCGGGCGCCGCCCTGATACTATGGTGTGGTTCGAGAAAAAGCGCCCGCCCGCACCCCACCGCGCCCCACGCGGATGGACCCATGCGCGGGCGGACCGACCAAGGAGGCTTCATCATGAGATTGTCGAAACGCGAGGTTACGGATATCGCCAAACTGCGAGAAATCCTTGAAGCATGCAAGACGGTCCGCATCGCGTGCGTTGATGACCAGGGGCTCTTCATAGTCCCCATGAGCTTTGGTTTTGAGCTTGATGATGAAACGCGCCGCTTGAGCCTGTGGCTGCATTCGGCCGGCGAGGGTCGCAAGGCCGCCGCGTGGAAGAGCGCGGACGACGCCGGCTGCCCCGTCGCCATCGAGATGGACATCGAGGACGGCGTGATCTCCGGCGAGCACGCCTGCGATTATTCGTTCGCGTATCGCAGCATCATGGGAACCGGCACGCTCCACCCTGTCACCAGCGGCGAAGACAAGGTCTACGGCCTTGACCTCATCATGGAGCACCTGGCGCCGGACGCCCCCACCGCCTACGGCCCGGGCATCATCGACCGCGCGCACGTGTGGCGCATCGATGTAGACGAGTTCACGGGCAAAGCGCGCACGCATAGATAAAACGCCCGCTCCCACCGACGACGGCAGGACGACGATGCGCGAAAGGGTCGCTCACCTCGCCCAGACAGCTGCGCTCGCGCCGCCAACGAACATCGACTGAGCAAAAAGAAACCCCGCACCGAGCTTCAAACTCGATGCGGGGTTTTTCAATGCCTGTTACAGCGAGGCGCTACTCAGCAGCAGCCTCGGTCTCGGCGGTCTCGGCAACCTCAGCCTCGGCTGCGGGAGCCTCGGCGGCCTTCTTGGCGGCCTCGGCAGCGAACTTCTCAGCACGCTTGGCCTTCTCGGCGGCCTTGGCCTCGCGCTCGGCGGCCTTCTTGGCAGCAGCCTCAGCGGCAGCAGCGGCCTTGGCGGCCTTCTTGGCGGCCTCGCGCTCGAGGGCGGCCTGAGCGGCGCCACCGAACTTGTCGGCGAAGCGCTGGACGCGTCCACCGGTGTCGACGAACTTCTGCTGGCCGGTGTAGAACGGGTGGCACTCGTTGCAAAGTTCGACGGTGATCTCGGGCTTGGTCGAGCGGGTCTTGAAGGTGTTGCCGCAGGAGCAGCGCACCGTGCACTCGACGTACTCGGGATGGATACCTTGTTTCATGGCAGGGCTCCTCTTATTACTCGCGTTCTGGTTACCGACCAGAACTAAGGGGTGCCTTGGTTTCCGACCAAGGCAAAACAGCCTTGCTAGTCTACCACAGGCGAACCCTTATGCACGAGAACTACAAATTGCAGCAATTCTCGCGGCCGACCGCGCCCGCGACCCCGTGACATCCCTGTAATACTCACGGTTATCCAACAGGTGACGCAAAACACACGCTACAATGGTGAACACTGTACCAAGTCAAAGTGCGCGCAGCCGCTCGAGCGCGGGCACGCGGCGCCCGCGATAGGCAGGCGGCGTCGCATCAACCAGAAGGGTCCCACCATGGCACAGACCGATTCCCATCGCATCGTCATCACCGTCCTTGGCAAGAACCGCGCCGGCATCGTCGCCGCGATCTCCAAGATCCTGGGCGAGGCCAACGTCGACATCCGCGACATCACCCAGAGCATCATCGAGGACATCTTCACCATGACCATGCTGGCCGATATGTCCGAGAGCCCCATGGACTTCACCGCCCTGCAGGAGGCCCTGGCCGCCGGCGGCGAGGCGGTGGGCGTCACCGTCACCATCCAGCGCGAGGACGTCTTCAACCTCATGTATCGACTCTAGTCGCTCTCCGCGACCTCGATGCCGCGCCGTCGCCCCACACCGCGCCGGCGGCCCCGCGGCATCGACGCATCCCCCTGCGAATAGGAGGCACCCCATGGCTTACACCACGCAAAACATCTACTACCGCTTCGACGATGCGCTGAGCCGCTTGGTCATCGACTATGAAGCGAGCCGCCAGGTCTCCCCCGAAAGCGAGCGCCTCTACCACGGTGCCCCTAGCGAGCCCTATGACGAAAGCCTCTACAAAGAGCACGACGTCAAGCGCGGCCTGCGCAACGCGGACGGTTCCGGCGTGGTGGCCGGCCTCACCCGCATCTGCGACGTCCACGGCTACAACATCGTGGACGGCAAGCTGGTTCCGGACGAGGGCAAGCTGACGCTTCGCGGTTACAGCATCGAGGACCTTATCAATAGCTCGCAGGCGGAGGGCCGCTTTGGTTACGAAGAGGTCGCCTACCTGCTCATCACCGGCGCCCTGCCCAACGTAGACGAGCTCGCGGACTTCCAGGCGCGCCTGGGCGCATACCGCCACATCTCCGATGGCTACGTGGCGCAGTTCCCCATCACCACGGTCTCCAGCTCCATCATGAACGTGCTCATGCGCGCCGTGCTGCTGCTGTACGCCTTCGATGCCGAGCCGGACAACATCTCGCCCGAGCACGAGATCGACGTCGCCGTCTCCATGCTCTCCCGCCTGCCGCGCATCGCCGCCATGGCCCATGCGCTCGCGATCGCCCGCCAGCAGGGCCGCCGCGCGCTCATCCCCACGCCCGACCCCAAGCTCTCCACAGCGGAAACTATCCTGCAGGTGCTTCGCGGGGACGACAACTTCACCCGCGGCGAAGCCATGCTGCTCGACGTCATGCTCATGCTCCACGCCGAGCACGGCGGCGGCAACAACTCCACCTTCGCCTGCCGCGTGCTGTCCAGTTCCGCCACGGATGCCTACTCCGCCTACGCTTCGGCGATCGGCTCCCTCAAGGGCCCGCGCCACGGCGGAGCCAACTCCAAAGTGGTGCACATGCACGAGGATATCCGTAACCACGTCAAAAACTGGGACAACGACGACGAGATCGCGGCCTATCTCGAGAAAATCCTGCGCCGCGAGGCCTTCGACGGCTCCGGCCTCATCTACGGCATGGGGCACGCCGTCTACACCCTCTCGGACCCGCGCGCCAAGATCTGCCGCCACTACGCAGAAGCGATTGCGGACGAGAAGGGTCTGGGCGATGAGTTCCGCCTGATCGAGAGCGTCGAGCGTCTGGCGCCCCAAGTTATGCGCGATGTGCGCGGCACCTCCAAGCCCATCTGCGCCAACATCGATTTGTATACCGGCTTCATCTACAGCATGCTCGGCATCCCGCAGACGCTTTTCACGCCTATGTTCGCCGTCGCCCGCACCGCCGGCTGGGCGGCCCACCGCATGGAAGAGCTCTTCGGTGCGCACCGCATCATCCGCCCGGCATACAACACCGTCTACGACGAGATGGAGTACGTGCCCCTAAGCCAGCGCTAACGCGCACGCCCCGCCTCCATCGCCCGCGTCGGCCCGCGTCGCCAAGCGCCCGCGCGCACCTCGCACGCGTTAAACATCGCCGTTAAAAACCATAAGCCCGCCTTCACGATGTATCCTGTGAGGGCGGGCTTTTTGCCTAAAACCTTGTAAGAGCTAAACCGGGGAGTTCACCCATGATCTTCTTTTCAGATATGGACGGCACGTTTCTCACCTCCACCAAGCAAGTGAGCGACATGGGCTGGCGAGCCCTTGACGCGCTGGCGGCGGCAAGGGTCGAGTTCGTCCCCTGCACAGGTCGCCCTCTCTCCGGCATTCCCGCAGAGGTGCTCGCCCACCCATCCGTGCACTACGCCGTGAGCGCAAACGGCGCCGTGGCAGCCAAACTCGATGCGGAGAACCCCCAGAACACCGATCTCGCAACCGTGATCTACAGCGCGCCGCTCTCCCGCGAGAAGGCCCTGGCCGTTCGCCAGATCGCCCGCGATTACGACGTCACCTTCGATCTCTTCGCCGACGGCGACTGCCTGCTGCGCCGCGACCTCTATAACCGTCTGGACGAGTTCATGGATGACCCCTTTATCCTGCAGTCCATGCGCAACACGCGCACGCCCGTGGACGAGGAGCCCGAGCAGACCATCCAGCGCGTCAACGTTCTGGAGCGCGTGGCGATGTACTGGAAGGACCCGGCGGACCGCGACGCGATCCTAGCGCGCCTGTCCTCCGTGGACGGCATCGAGATCACGCGTTCCTATCCCCAAAACATCGAGGTCATGGAAGCGGGCACCTCCAAGGGCACCGCGATGACCTGGCTCTGCGGACACCTTGGCATCGACCCCTCAAAGGCCACGTGCTTTGGCGACAACCACAACGACATCTCCATGCTCGAGCTCGCAGGCTGCGGCGCGGCGGTCTGCAACGCAGAGCGCGAGGTCCGCGACGCCGCCGACGTCATCTTGGCCAGCAATGACGAGGACGGCGTTCCCGCCTACATACTCTCCTGCGTGGGATAGCAGGCACTTCATAGGTTATTGGCGCCATGCGTCATTGGGCCCGCCGGCTTTTATCACGGAAATGCGTTCGGTGCGCTTCGCGCACCTCAGAGCATTTCCTTAGATAAAGGCCAGCGGACTTTTTCTCGGCATGGCATGAAACATATGGGCGCCTTCAAACGTAGATTGGTTGAGGATCCTTACAAGCAACGCACACGACCAAGCGAAGGGAGGACCCGCCATCATGGACGCAACAGAGCTGAAAGACGTCATGGGTCGCTACCGCGACCTGGTATACCGTATCGCCTACACCTACCTGCGCAACCCCGCGGACGCGGACGATGTCACGCAAGACGTCTTTGTCCAACTCATGAGGTGCGACGTCGCCTTTGAGAGCGATGAGCACGTCCGCCGATGGCTGGCGCGCGTCGCCATCAACCGCTGCAAATCGCTCTTTCGCATGTCTTGGCGCTGGATCGAAAACATCGACGACCATGCGCGGACGCTATCTATACCTGACAAGCAAGAGGTCCGCGAAGTGCTCGCCGCGTTGCTGGCGCTACCGGAAAAGTACCGCGTGCCTTTGGTTCTGTATTACTACGGAGGATTTTCGACCAACGAAATCGCCGCGTTACTCAAGATTCCCCCGGCAACTGCCAGAACCCGCCTTGCACGCGGGCGCGCCAAGCTAAAAGCCGATTATCTGGAGGATGATCGCCATGAGGAGTAACAAGATCGACAAGGCCATGCACACGCTGCATGCATCGGACGATCTCTATGACCGCGTGGTCGCCGAGTCGCGGGAACGCGCGGAGAAGGGCCACGGACACGGGGTCCCCAAGCCCGGACGGTTGGCCCTACGCTCCATCCCCGTGGTCGCAGCCATAGGTATCGCGATCGCCGCTATGGGAGGCATCGCAGTGAGCGCCGTTTCGAACTCGGAGTTCTTCGCTAAGGCATTCGCGCCACGCGGCGACAACGGATCCAGCCAAGTCGCCTGGGATGCCATCGGAGGCGCAGACGATTCGAAAAGGATCCCATGCAAGCAGGAATATCGCGTGATAGCCGCGGAAGACGTCATATCAGACATGGAGAATGAGGTCGAGGCTGTGGGCATACAACTGCACGCCTGGGGCTATACCATGACCATTAGGGATATGATTGCGGATGAGAACGGCTGCGGCGTGGTGCGCTTCTCCCTTGACAACCCAGACGGCCTGCACCTTGCCATGCAATACGGGTCTACAAATGAAATTATCTTTGATGGGTCGAACGACTGCTACGTGGGCGGTATGTACATGGAGTGCGCAAACGGCGTAGACCTCAATACGTACTCGTTCTATGACGAAGAAACGCTTAGCGATACCCATCTCGATGGCACCATGTACTTCACTCCCATTGGCGACATAGACCGAGCTGATGACGAGACCCCCGGAGCAGCCACCGTTATGAGCGGTGTGAAATGGTATCTAAACGAACTGCAGGAAGGCAAGGTCTACAGCGAGGTCTTCACCCCAAGCGGTCTATTGGAAACGCGTGAATTTCGCGATCAGCAAAGCGACAATACCTGCTATATAAGCCCCTTCAGCATCTGGTTCAAAGACCATTACGGAATCAGAGAATCGCTAAAGCTGAACCTCTCCGACGGGTCATCGTGGACAATCCTGGAGGATGAGCTACTCAACGAGGAGGGCGTCAACATCTTCAACACCTACGTGCAGTCAGGCGTTGATTCCCATCCAGATGCACCAGGAGATGTACTGGTAATGAGTGGGCTGGTTGACCCGGAGCAGGTGAGCAGCATCACAAGCATCAAGCTTGAAGACACCTCGACCAGCGAGCGCACGTATCTACCCACAAGCTAGCCAGCGAATACGCACGCTACCCACCTGGCAGGCAAGGCGAGACGCATCCTTCACAGCAACAGGCCCGCCGGCCTTTATCTAAGGAAATGCTCTGAGGCGCGCGAAGCGCACCGAACGCATTTCCGTGATAAAGGCCGGCGGGCCCTTCCGTGCACAAAGGACTTCTCGCAGGAATCCTCGTCCACCTACACCGCCTCTACGCTTCCGCCGCCTCCAGCAGCTTGCGCATCTCCCGCTGCACCGCCTGCTCGTAGTTGTAGCCCACCACGCGGTCGGCGACGGCGCGCAGGGCGGGGCGGCCGTTGGCCATGGCGCAACCGGTGCCCACAAAACGGATGGCCTCGTAGTCGTTCATGGAGTCGCCAAACGCCATGACCTCCTCGCGCGCGATGCCGTAGTGATCCATCAACTCGGTCACACCCGTCGCCTTGTTCACGTGCGGCTGCATGGCGTCGATCCACGCGTTGCCTGAGGGCGCGAACACAAACTCGTCCCCCAGCTCGCGGGCAAGCACGTAGGCGTTGTCCATCACGTTGCCGTCATCGCAGAAAATAGACGCCTTGATGATGTTCACGCCCGCGTCCGGCAGCTCCCAGATGCGCTCGGCGTTGGGCAGGTCCTTGTCGATCTCACGCACAAACTTGCTCTCATCATCAAGCAGGTAGCTCTTGGTGCGGTCGAACAGGGCCAAGTGCATGTTGTCGAACATCGCTACCGTGCGGGCCAGGCGTTTGACGGACAGGTGCGAGTACACCTCGCGACCCACCTGCCGGCCCTCCACGAAAACCTGCGCGCCGTTAGATGCCACAAAATCCATCTTGTCCTTGACCGGGGCAAAGAACTGGCACAGGCGGTCGTAGCGGCGACCAGACGACGCGGCGAAATGGATCCCCTTCTCGCGCAGCGCCACAATAAGGTCGAAGGTCTCCGGCGGCACCTCGCCGTTCTCGTCCAAAAGCGTACCGTCCATATCAGATGCGATCAGTTTAATCATATGCATTCCCCCTTGTAGGGCCACTTGCGGTTACAGGCGATCCGGGGGCGGCGGCGTCCATTAAAGAGCCGGCGCGGACACGCCCCAATACGTTGCTGGTACCCATCTGACGCGAGCGACATTTGGCAATCTTGTTTTTGGACTAGAATCCCTCTGATTTCCTTACACTGCGGCTGGCTCCCTTTGCAGACGCGTAACACCCCATGCCCATCCCTTGCCCGCGCTTTACAAACGGCTTTCAGTCCCATAAATCACGCCTAGGATAATCAGTTTCGCCTTGCCGCGTTTCCCGAAACTCAGACCCGGACTGGACCCGGGGCCCTGCAAACGCGACCTCCCACGGCCATGGCTCGCAACTCACTCACACTCACCCGCCCGCCCCACGCATGCACGCCGCACCCGTGTATGCGCGCACCCGCGGCGTGCGTTTGCTAGAAGGCCAATTGACCAAGGGGGCTCTATACTCGAACTCAAGCATGTCGGCAAGACGTATGCGGACCACCGCGTTTTGGACGACATCAACCTCACCATCGAGGACGGCCAGATTTTGTGGAACGGCGACGACATCACGCGCACGCCCATGGAGAAGCGCGGCTTCAACATCGTCTTTCAGGCATGCCATAGCGCCTACTATGCCGGCGCGAAGCCCTACTTGCACGGCAGCGCGGCAACATCGACGTCGTCACCACCGGCACCGTCGACAAGCCCAGACTCGGCTTCTCTTCGCCTCGCTGGCGGGCATTTGATGATCACGCTATTTTCGAGCTCCAGTTGGACTTCGTCCTCTGCTGAAATTGAGGTCCGTGCGCGCCCTCATGCTACTTTTTAGGTCCAGTTGGACTTGGGGATGCTGAAAATGACGTCCAGTTCGACTTCGCCAAGCGGGCTAATGCAATCTCTTGCGAGAAAGCGCAGGTAGAAGCCACGCTCTTTGTATTCCGCAATCCACGCAACTCCAACTGGACCGCATTAATAGCAAGCAGGGTGAAACGAAGGCTGATTTCAGCAGAGGGCGAAGTCCAACTGAACCCAAAAAACAGCGTCGACGCCGCAAACGCGGCAACACCCGCAACCATGGCCAAAACCGCACGCGACGCCCCGCCCACGCGGTGCGGATTTGCGCACCGCGCGCAAATCCGCGCCGCGCGCAAAAAGCCGGGCTGGGAACAATCCCAACCCGGCTTAAGCTTCTGCGATGCCTCAGTCCCGCGCGAGACGTAAAGTCGATTCGATTGTTACTTAAATCTGGGAACTATCTGACCATCAAATAAAATGGAACGGCACCGAAAACCTCAACAGTAGAGGGCGGCATGCCGTTCCTTTGATTATTATACCCCGAACGAGTGCGCTCTAACGGCGCCTACGGCGACCGCATGGTGGAGGTATGCCGCCACGCCCGCGTGCCGCATGCGGTGTACTCCGAGCCCTACAGCGACATTCCGCACGTGGAGCGCATCCGCGAGATGCTGGACGCAGACCCGGCGATCACCCACGTGTGCATGGTGCACTCAGAGACCACCACGGGCCTGCTGAACGACATCGCCCCGGTTGGCGAGCTGTGTCATGAGCGCGGGCTCACCTTTATTGTCGACGCCATGTCCAGCTTCGCCTGCGTGGAGATGCCCGTGGAGGACTGGCACATCGACTTCTTGGTGTCCAGCGCCAACAAGGACATTCAAGGCGTGCCCGGGTTCTCGTTCATCATCTGCCGCCGCGACAAGCTGGAGGCCAGCGCGGGCAAAGCGCGCAGCCTGTCGATGGACCTCTACGACCAGTGGGTCCCCATGGAGCGCGACGGCAAGTGGCGCTACACTTCGCCCACCCACGTGGTGCTGGCGTTTGCCCAGGCCCTACGCGAGCTCGAAGAGGAGGGCGGCATCCCCGCTCGCGCCGCGCGCTACGCCGCCAACCAGCGCCTGCTGGCCCGGCGCATGGAGGCCATGGGCTTCAAAGCGTACCTGGACCACCATCAGGGACCCATCATCACCACGTTCTACTATCCGCAAGGCGCGACGTTTAGCTTTGCCGAGATGTATGACTACATCAAGGACCGCGGCTACGTACTGTACCCTGGCAAGCTCACGGACGAGGAGACGTTCCGTATGGGTAACATCGGCGAGATTTACGAAGAGGACATCATGAACGTCACCGACGCGCTCGCCGACTTCTTGGCGCAGCACAGCGCGTAGGAACGCGCGCCATCCAATACGACGCAACGATTGACGAGGAGATACACATGGTAGAGGCAGTGATTTTTGACTGGGCGGGAACCACGGTGGACTATGGGTGCTTTGCCCCGGTGCAAGCGTTTATAGAGACCTTCAAGGCGGCAGGCGTGGAGCCCACCATGGAGGAGACGCGCGAGCCCATGGGCATGCTCAAGATCGACCACATCCGCACCATGCTTAAGATGGACCGCATCGCCGCCGAATGGGAGCGCGTGCACGGCGCGGCCCCCTGCGAAGACGACGTCCATGCGCTCTACGAGCCCTACGAGCAGCGCCTTCTTTCGATTCTGCACAACTTCGCAGAGCCGAAGCCGCATGTGTTGGACGCCGTTGCCCAGTTGAGGGCGGCGGACGTTCGCATCGGCTCGACCACGGGCTACAACGATAAGATGATGGCCATTGTGGTGCCCGCCGCGCGCGAAGCCGGTTATGAGCCGGACTTCATCATCACGCCGGACGCCGTGGGTGGCCACGGCCGCCCCTACCCCTACATGATGTTCCGCAACATGGAAGCGCTGGGCGTCACCGACGCGCGCCGCGTTGCCAAGGTGGGCGACACCGTCTCGGACATCCGCGAGGGTAAAAACGCCGGCTGCATCTCCATCGGCGTTATCGAGGGATCCTCGGAAATGGCGATGACACAGGATGAGTTCGAGGCACTCGGCACCGACGAGCAGGCCGCTGCACGCGAGCGCGTCGAATCCGTATTCCGCGCGGCGGGGGCAGACGCCGTCATCGACACCTTTGCGGAGCTGCCCGCGCTTCTTCGCCAGCTGTAGCACTTCGATCGCACCGCACACCGCGTGCCGCGTGCCTGCTCGCGCCATGCATCGCCGTTAGGGTGCGGACTGCACCCTGATAGGGATTTCGCAACGCCCCGGGGACCTTTCTCCGGGGCGTTTGTATATCGCAACCGATCGGCTTGGCAATTGAAACGCTTCAGGCGGGGACTGTTATCTTTATACATTTCAAACTTGCGATCTTATCGCGTTTGCGACAGGCAAAATCCTCCTCATCCCCCTGTTTTTTTGCGACAGATGTTTACCAACTTGGCTAAACCACCGCTCAAGAACTGCCCCACACGTCATAGGAAGAGCTGAATCACCTTGAAGGCATGCCTATAAACCGCCTGATAGCAGAGAGCCTACCCGCCTCGTGGCACTCATTGACCAACCCGAAGGAGGCCGGTTTTCCACGCCCCAAAACCCATGTATAAAACCGCACAATATGGACCGATTCATGAATAAAGCCGGCGACAGGCCCCTTGCGGGAACCGGTCGCCGGCTTATCTACGTTCTATGCCGCGTAGGCACGGGGACTTTTAGGCCAAACGGGCAAACTTGCGCTTGCCAACCTGAAGCACCACGCCGCTCTTCAGGCATGCGGGATCGATGTTGTAGCTCTTGGGAGCCACGGCCTCGCCGTCGATCTTGACGCCGCCGCCGTCGATCAGGCGACGGGCCTCGCCGGCAGATGGAGCTAGACCCGCATCCTTCAAAAGACCGGCAAGGTACACGGTGCCGTCCTCGCCGGGGGTGAGGTCAAGGGAGACCTCGGCGATATCCTCGGGAAGCTGGTTCTCCTTGAAGACGCGGTCGAACTCGGCCTCTGCCGCCACGGCGTCCTCGGCGGAGTGGTAGGTGGTAATGAGGTCGCGGGCGAGGGCGCGCTTGAGCTGGTAGGGATCGCCGGTGCCGTCCGCCAGGGAGGCCTCGATCGCCTCGACCTCGTCGAGGGACTTGGAGGAAGCCAGGCGATAGTACTTGGCGATCATCTCGTCCGGGATGGACATGGTCTTGCCAAACATGTCGGCAGGCGCATCGGTCAGGCCGATGTAGTTGCCGTAGGACTTGGACATCTTACGGACGCCGTCGGTACCCTCCAGCAGCGGCATGGTGAGCGCGACCTGGGGCTCCATGCCCGTCTTCTCCATGAGCTCGCGACCGGCAAGCAGGTTGAAGAGCTGGTCGGTACCGCCCATCTCCACGTCGGCGTTGATCATGACGGAGTCATAAGCCTGCATCACGGGATAGAGGAACTCATGCAGGGCGATGGGGGTCTGGGACTGGTAGCGCTTGGTGAAGTCGTCGCGCTCCAGGATGCGGGCGACGGTGAACTTGCTCGCGACGGCCAGCAGCTCCTTCAGGCCCATGGGGAACATCCAGTCGCCGTTATGGACGATGGTGGTCTTCTCGGGGTCCAGGATCTTCATGGCCTGGGCGACGTAGGTCTCCGCGTTGGCCTCGACCTGCTCCTGGGAAAGTTGCGGACGGGTAGTGTTCTTGCCGGACGGATCGCCGATGGTGGCGGTGCCGTTGCCGATGATCAGGGTCACGCGATGGCCCAGGTCCTGGAACTGGCGCATCTTGCGCAGCGGCACGGCGTGGCCCAGGTGCAGGTCCGGGCTGGTGGGGTCGACGCCCAGCTTGATGTTCAGGGGCTCGCCCTTCTCAAGCTTCTTCTTGAGGTCGGCCTCGGGCACGATCTTCGCCGTGCCGGAGGTGATGATTCGCATCTGCTCGTCAACTGGCAACAAGACTCTGTCCTCCTGCTAAATCGAATAGCACCCTCGCCCGGCATACTCGCCAAAGGGGATTCGCGCCCCGCGGCGGTGCTTGAATACACAATTCGTTTAGTGTAGCCCACGCCGCGAATTATGCGGGTGAGCTTTCCAAAGTTTCTTAACTCATCCCTCTTTTGCGCACAGCTCGACGCGGGAGCGAAGCTTGGTGAGGTCATACACCAGCTCGGTCACGCCGGCCGAAATCACCCGGGGCACCGCGTGCGCAAGATCGAGCAGCGTCTCGTCGAAGATGCGCGTCCTGCCCAAGGCGTCCACCGCCACCGGCAGGCGCGAGCCGTCGCGCTCCACCAAAAGGCGCGGCGCCAGGCGGCGCGGACAGACAAGGCACGTCTCCGTGCAGGGCCCCTCGGCGGTAAGCACACAGTGCTCGCACACCATCAGGCGCGCCTCTCCGTGCGCCCACACGGCGAGGCGGACCCCACCGGAAAGGGCCCGCGAGATCTCCTCGATGCGCTCCTCCCCCATCTCCTCGGGAAGCCATACGCACCGCGCGCCAAGACGGGACAGCTCTTGTACCGTCTCGCCGTTGGCGGCGGTCACGGGAGAGGCCACCTCAAAGGCGCATCCAGCTTCGCGCGCGTAAGCGACCTGCGTCAGGTTGCGGCACACCACAAACGCGGCCCTGCGGCACAGATCGCGCTGGCGGCGGGCATCGCCTTCACGCGACACCTCGTCCAGCACCACGCCCAACGCGGGCAAAAGCCGCGTCCGCGCGTCAGCATCAGCCTCCAGCAGCCGGTGCTCAAACACCGCCGGCACCACGTCCAACCCCTGCGGGCGCCAGCTTAAAAGGGCATCTGGATAACATCCATCGAGCAGGTCGGACGCCGCTTGGGGGTCGTCAACAATGCAGACGGCTCGCACCGACGCGGCGTCGCAGGCCGCAGCGTCGCAGGCCGCAGCGTCGCAGGCCGCGGCGCCCACCTCCCCTCGCATGCTCGCCCCCTGGTTCTTGGACAAGGGCCGCTCGGCGGCGCGATGGCCCGCGGCGTCATCGCGTCCAGAGGCAGGGTCCTGACCGGCGGCGCGCAGGGCGGCCACCCTTTCGCGCGCTACCTCTATCAAGCGCTCGCTGCGGACAAGGTTGACCTGAGCGCCCACCTCGACCTTGCGCTTGCAGCGAACCCACACGCTATCGCCGTCTGCGGCATCAACCGGGGCGGGCACCATGGGCCAGCGCTTGGGCGCATCCTTGGCGGTGTTGGGCCCTGGTATAAAGCGCACCTCCAGCGTGTCGCCGGCGTCGACCGCGTCTTCAAATGCCACCAGCACCTCCTCATGCCGGCGGTCGATGACCCTGCCCACGCGCACGCCCTGGTTGCAAGAGCGCTCCCAACTCATAAGGTCCGCCCCGGTCCTTCCCGTCAAATAGCCGTCGGTGAACCCGCGGTTAAAGGAGCGCGCCAAGCGTCTGACGGTCTTCTCGGTCGCGCCGGCAGCGTCGCTCCCGGCATCGCCCCCGGCGGCATCCGTCGCAGCCGTCGCGTCGGCACCGCTCTCCGCGGCGTTCACGCGCGCCACCGCGGCATCCAGCGCCTCGCGATAGCACGAGACCACGTTGTAGACGTAATCCGGATTCTTCATGCGCCCCTCGATCTTGAGGGCCCCGACGCCCGAGCGGACCAGCTCGTCCAAATGCCCGGCAGATAGATAGTCGCATGGGCACAGCAACAGGTCGCCGTCGCGCGCATCCACGCGCCGGCCCTCACCGTCTACCAGCTGGTAGGGCACGCGGCAGGGCTGGGTGCAATCGCCGCGATTGGCCGAGCGGCCCCGCCGGCGCGCGGAAAACGAGCACGCCCCCGCATAGCAAATGCAGATGGCGCCGTGGCAAAACGCCTCGATCTCGACGCCCGTCGCCGCCATGGCCCCAATCTCGCCCACCGTAAGCTCGCGACCGCACGTCACGCGCGACGCCCCAAGCTGCTCTGCGGCCAGCACGGCGCCCGCGGCGGCATGCACGCCCGCTTGGGTCGACAGATGGATCTCGACGTCCGGCACCTCCCTGCGCAGGCGGCGGCACAATCCTAAATCGGCCACAATCAAGGCATCGGCACCGGCGTCGAGCACGCGGCGGGCAAGGGCGACGCACTCCCCCAGCTCATCGTCGCGAACAAAGATGTTCATGGTCACGTAGACCCGCGCGCCCATCCCGTGCGCAACCTCGCACGCCCAGGCAAGCTCCTCGCAGGTCAGGTCATCTGCCGCGGCACGGGCGTTGAAGGCGCCGGCACCGGTGTAGACGGCGTCGGCGCCGGCATCCAGCGCGGCGAGAAAAGCGTCGAGCGTGCCGGCGGGCGCCAGCAGCTCCGGCGCGCGGTAGCGTATAGGTGTGGACGATGAGGCCATGTGGTGCGCGAACCTCCCCCTTGCACGGCGTATGCAGCGCGTCTGTTGTTTGTAGCAGCCACAGGATACAACGGACCCGCACCTGGCACTTGCGCTAATCTATATCTATTTGTAGTTCATTTGGTAAGTACCCGCGCGCAGGGAGGTTTCGCCCCGCGCAACCGGTTGGAGGTTTCTATGGGTTCTCGCGAGCGGCACATGCGCCAACGCTCAAAGACACACGCCATTCCCCTCATCATCGTCTCGCTGGTTGGATTCCTGTTCATCGCCGGCATCGCCTTTGGCGTCGGCATGCTGGGAAACATCAACCGCTGGCTGTCCGACCTGCCAGACTACACGGATCCGGACCAGTACATGGTAAGCGAGCCCACCACGGTGCTCGATGCCAACGGCACCGAGATCGCGACCCTCTACGTGCAGAACCGCGAGAGCGTGACCATCGACCAGGTGTCGCAGTACGTGCTTGACGGCACCGTCGCCACGGAGGACGAGCGCTTCTACGAGCACAACGGCGTCGACCTCATCGGCATCGCCCGCGCCGTCATGGTGCAGCTCACCGGCGGCTCGGAGGGCGCGTCCACCATCACCCAGCAGCTGGTACGCAACACCATCCTCTCAGAGGAGCAGTTCGACAACACCATCGAGCGCAAGGTCCGCGAGGCCTTTATCGCCATCAAGATGGAAGAGGTGTACTCAAAGGAAGAGATCCTGATGATGTACCTCAACACCATCTACTACGGCCATGGCGCCTACGGCATCGAGACCGCCGCGCAGACCTACCTGAGCAAGTCCGCAAAGGACCTCACCCTGGCCGAGGCGGCGCTTCTTGTGGGCCTGCCCAACGCCCCGTCGCGCTACGACCCCACGGTCAACCCCGACTACGCCGTCCAGCGCCGCAACACGGTTTTGAACCGCATGTGCTCCAACGGCAAGATCACCGAGGAAGAGCGCGACGCCGCGCAGGCAGAGCCGCTCACCCTCAACGTGAACAGCATCCCCGAGAGCGGCACGCTCGCCCACCCCTACTTTGTCGATTACGTAAAGTCGCTGCTGCAGGAGGAGTTCTCCTCCGACATGATCTTCAAGGGCGGCCTCACCGTAAAGACCACCATCGATCCCAACCTGCAGGCACTGGCCGAGCAGACCGCCGTCGAGCGCATGAACGCCGAAGGCGCCGACGAGCTCCAGGTGGGCATGGTTGTGGTTGACCCCAAGACCGGCTACATCAAGGCCATGGTGGGCGGCAAGGATTATTACGCGGACGAGAACCACGTGAACCACGCCCTGTCGCGCCGCTCCACGGGCTCCTCGTTCAAAACCTTCACGCTTGCCGCCGCCATCAAGGCCGGCATGAGCCCCAACGTGCTGCTCAACTGCTCCTCTCCCCTCAAGGTCTGGGGCACCGAGTTCAGCAACTACGGCAACCACAACTACGGCGAGCGCACCCTCGCCTCCGCCACGGCGGTCTCTTCCAACACCGGCTACGTGCAGGTGGCAGAGGCCATTGGCAACCAGAAGATCATCGACATGTGCGCCAGCATGGGCATCGACACCACCGATGAGATCGCCAACTTCCAGGACGTGCCCTCGCTCACCCTGGGCACCGCCAGCATCACCCCGCTGGAGATGGCCGAGGCCTACACGGCGCTGGCAAACGGCGGCTACCATCGCGAGGCGGTCGCCATCACCGAGATCACGTCCCGCACCGGCAAGGTGATCTACCAGCATGAGGATAATCCGGACCAGATCATGACCACCGGCGAGGCGGAGGCCGTGACGGGCGTTCTTAAGGGCGTTATGTCCAGCGGCGGCACCGGCTACTACGGCCGTCCCAACATCGACCAACCCGTCGCGGGCAAGACCGGTACCGCGGGCACCGCAAGCCGCACCTCTGACTTGTGGTTTGTCGGCTACACCCCCGAGCTGGTCTGCTCCATCTGGACCGGGCGCTCCGGCACCAACGCCTCGTTCTCCGGCTACGGCACCGCAGACCTTCCCCTGCCCATCTTCAAGGCGTTTATGACCCAGGCGCTCTCCGGCGTTGCCCGCGAGGAGTTCCCCGAGGGCGACACACCCGATTACAAGGCGAATTCGTCCTGGGATTTCTCCGGTAGCAAGTACAAGGACCCGGATGAGGAAGAAGAGGACGAGAACAAAGAGGACGAGGAGGGCACCGAGACTCCCGGCGAGGGTACCGAGACCGGCGGCAACACGGGCGGATCAACCGGTGGAAACACAGGCGGTACCACCGGTGGCAACACTGGTGGCAATACCGGTGGTAACACCGGTGGCGGCAACACCGGTGGTGGCAGCACGGGCGGCGGCGAGACCACACCTCCTTCCGGCGGCGGCGGCACCGGTGGCGGCAACACGGGCGGCGGCGAAACCCCACCTCCCTCCGGTGGCGGTGAGACCGGCGGCGGCACGGGTGGCACCACATCCTAATCCGCATTAATACGCATACATACAGTGACTCAAGAAGGCTCGGAGCTTCCCGGGCCTTCTTCTTTATCTTTGCTCGCCGCCACGCCATGGCGCCTACTACGCCGGCGCGGGGCCCTACTTGTACGGCCGCATGGCAACATCGACGTCGCCGCCATCAGCACCGTCGACAAGCCTAGACTCGACCTCTCTTCGCCTCGCTAGCAGGCATTTGATGATCACGCTATTTTCGAGCTCCAGTTGGACTTCGTCCTCTGCTGAAATTGAGGTCCGTGCGCGCCCTCATGCTACTTTTTAGGTCCAGTTGGACTTGGGGATGCTGAAAATGACGTCCAGTTCGACTTCGCCAAGCGGGCTAATGCAATCTCTTGCGAGAAAGCGCAGGTAGAAGCCACGCTCTTTGTATTCCGCAATCCACGCAACTCCAACTGGACCGCATTAATAGCAAGCAGGGTGAAACGAAGGCTGATTTCAGCAGAGGGCGAAGTCCAACTGAACCCAAAAAACAGCGTCGACGCCGCAAACGCGGCAACACCCGCAACCATGGCCAAAACCGCACGCGACGCCCCGCCCACGCGGTGCGGATTTGCGCACCGCGCGCAAATCCGCGCCGCGCGCAAAAAGCCGGGCTGGGAACAATCCCAACCCGGCTTAAGCTTCTGCGATGCCTCAGTCCCGCGCG